>OBLI01000159.1_pt1 | contig 72898 bp, 58 predicted proteins | sample 1519701 | NCBI WGS metagenome assembly OBLI01 (sample SAMEA3663005, study PRJEB22513) | pig gut metagenome | biome: pig gut; feature: pig-associated habitat; material: faeces | place: France | collected 2012
ATAAAAAGGCTCCTTTCGAAGCCCTATAGTAGTCCAGAATTTTGTCCGCACCCTCTGCTCAAACAATATCGCAGAATTGCGACACGCTACGAAAAATTGGCTGTGCGTTTCTTGGCTTTTTTGCACCTGGGGTGCGCTTTGATTTGGCTTAAATAATATGTAAATAATGACTATTCATCTGTTATACATTAATCAACACGCCCTAGTCATTTTAGCATCTCCTTTTTAACATTTTTGTGTGGTCAACCCATACTCAATAGTTTTATATGGTCAACCTTTGTTTTTCTTCAAATTCTCTAGTTCAAGCGCATAACAATCCGAGGACTTGAATTTGCTACCAAACCCTCGGAAAATCTTTATTTTTCAAGCATTTTTACGCTTTTACTTGTGTACCTTAGTCAACAGAACTACGCTCTCAACATGGCCTAAGTGAGCGAACAAGTCTATTTCCCATACCTATCCTTCACGTAGCACTCATGACAGCAATACTTCCGATTCTTATTTCCGTATGAGGCAAATACAGTCTGACAATACTGGCAAGTAATTTCATAATACGCATTCCGATTACCTTTGTCAACGTGCCTGCTCCACCACTTGCTCCTGCATCCATCTGAGCAAAACTTTTTCTCCTTCTTCCCGGGAACCTGCGATATTTCCTTACGACACCACTTACATTTCACTGGCTTTTTATGCTCTATGGCCCACCATGCCAGATGATGCTGTATCATAAGATATCAAGTAGAAACCTGGTATACTTTTTCTAGGTTATTGTTCTATCGAACCAGCAACCATGCGGGTTATCGGCATCGTTCAATTCTGCTGCCGTGGCAAATAAAAAGCACTTTCTTCATTTCCTCTAACCCCTCATAAACCCTTGATATACAAGACTTCTCAGATTTTCTCATTTTTAATTAATCGGCATAAAACTGCATAAATTCGCATATCTTTGCTGGCAAAAGTTGTAAAAGAGTTGTAAAAACGGCGCAAAAATCACGAATTACAATCTTAATCTATTCACTTTTACATTAGTGTATAACCATAGCTTTTTTTAATATATCATCAACTTCCTCTACAGATAGCTCACTGATGTCTGCAATATCCTCAACAGGCATATCACGCCTGAACATTTTTAATACTGTCTGAGTTTTATTTTGCATAATTCCTTCTTCCAAGGCTGCCAATCTTATATTATTGCGCTCAATATTCCAAACATGTTCCTGGTCAAATAAAGTAAGCATAATCTCCTCAACCTCCGTTTCGCGTTCACTCAGGTATTCTCTTAGCAGATTTCTATCACGGCATATCCTGATAATCTCCTTTACCGCTTTCAGTGTCCTGCCATTCAATGCTACCTGCTCATTGCACACCCTGCAAAAACCAATATACTGATTGATAATATCATCACTGTCCTGAAGGTAAATCATCTTCACCTTGGCATCTATACAGCAATCCATATCAGGGAAAAACTCATCCTTTAAGGACAATACATCAGGATGATTGCCCTTATCACCAGTGTAGATAACGTACAGCTCAGGCTTCGGCATTTCTACCTTGTGACTGCCATATAGCTGAATTTGATTTGCGTTAAAGTAGTCCTGATATGTACTCATCAGATATATCAGGGCACGGATGACAATATTGGCAGACCAGGTGGACTGCGCCTCCACCAGTATCATCAGCTGCTTGCCCCTGACCATAAAGCCAAGATCGTTATAAATGCCATTCAGCAGGATGGATTGCAGTGTTACAATCTCCAAGTCAGCCTGAGTTATGGTTTTATCCTCCGGATGCAGGGCATTATAAAGCTGGATAAGGTATTTCTTCTTGGAAAACATATCTCGAAAAACAGTATCCTTGACGGAATGCTTCATTCTTTTATCATCTGCCAAGCCCATCATCTCCTATACACACTATTGCCAATCCACACATACATTATATCAAAAAAGGCAGAAAAAATCATTCACTTTGTTTGAAATTTTCCCATAAAAAGAACCTCCTGCCATGAGGAGGTTCAAAACACAATATATTTTACTAATTATACGTTATCCAAAAAATGCACCTGCACTGCTTCATAATGCCTTCATGCACTCTTTGTAACCTTCATGCACTGCTTATACATCACTTATACATCACTTATGCATCACTGATACATCGCTTATACATTAATCTCAGCAGTCATGCCCAATTCTTCCTTGTGGGCATCCAATACAGGCTGAACCACGTTCTTGATAAACTTTTCAACCTGAATAGGAGAACGGCCAACATACCTGGACGGATCCATCGTCTTCTGCAACTCCTCCAGAGTAAGGTTAAACTCAGGATCAGCTGCAATAAGCTCCAGCAGATTATTGTCCTTGCCCTGCTGCTTGACATTTTTGCCAGCTTCCATGGAAAGGGTACGAATCTTCTCATGCAGCTCCTGACGGTTGCCGCCATTCTTAACAGCATCCATCATGATATTCTCGGTAGCCATGAAAGGCAGTTCCGCCATCATGTGCTTGGTAATTACCTTGTCATAAACCACCAAGCCGTCTACAACATTCAGGCACAAATCCAAAATGCCATCAATAGCCAGGAAACCCTCCGGAATGGACAGGCGCTTGTTGGCAGAATCATCCAAAGTTCTCTCAAACCACTGGGTAGCAGAAGTAATGGCAGGATTCAGGGCATCAATCATCACATACCTGGACAGGGAGGCAATACGCTCACTACGCATCGGATTTCTCTTGTATGCCATTGCCGAAGAACCAATCTGATTCTTTTCAAACGGCTCCTCCACTTCCTTCAGATGCTGAAGGAGGCGAATATCATTGGACAGCTTGTGAGCACTAGCAGCTATGCCTGCCAGGACATTGGCAACCCTGGTGTCAACCTTTCTGGAATAGGTCTGGCCGGAAACAGCATAGCACTCCTTGAAGCCCATCTTGGCAGCAATAGAAGGATCAATCTTGTCAATAGTCTCCTGGTCGCCATTAAAGAGCTCAAGGAAGCTTGCCTGTGTGCCGGTAGTCCCCTTGGAGCCCAGCAGCTTCAAGCTGTTCATAACATACTCCAGGTCCTCCAGGTCCATAATGAACTCCTGAGCCCACAGGGTAGCACGCTTGCCCACAGTAGTAGGCTGTGCCGGCTGAAAATGGGTGAATGCCAAGGTAGGCAAATCCTTATATTTCTCTGCAAACTTGGCAAGCTCGGCAATAACATTGACCAGTTTCTTCTGAACCAGCTGCAAGGCCTCACGCATGATGATAATATCGGTGTTGTCACCAACATAGCAGGAAGTAGCACCAAGATGAATGATACCGGCTGCTTTAGGGCAGAGCTGGCCATAGGCATAAACATGGCTCATAACGTCATGGCGAACCAGCTTCTCCCTGGCCTTTGCCACATCATAATTGATTTCATTCACATGAGCCTTCATCTCATCAATCTGCTCCTGGCAGATTACAGGCTTGCCATTTTCAGAAAGGCCAAGCTCCATTTCTGTCTCAGCCAAAGCAATCCACAATTTTCTCCAGGTGGTAAACTTCTTGTCCTGAGAAAAAATATACTGCATTTCCTTGCTGGCATAACGCTCTGATAAAGGACTAGTGTATCTGTCTGTACTCATAATCAACTTCCTTTTCCAATCATTTTAGTCAAGGCAAATCACCCTTTGACACTATTCTATCAAAGAAACATGCCCTTGTCCATTATAACATCATTTTCCGCTGTATTGCTATAGCCTTCTATAATTACTACTCCTGCTTAATACGCAATCCTGAAATAATCCAGATACGCCTTATACTTATCCTGCGCCGTCAGGCATATATCTGTCAGATACCCCTTTTCATTGTCCCATTCCTTCAGGCCGCGATATTGAATTACTCCCTCCTAACGCCTGGGCGTTTGAGGAGGGAGTAATTCAACTTTCACGTCAACGGCTGCCCAAAGCACCTGATTACTTCCTCACTATCTCTGCCGGATATAGTCCTGCCGGTAGCCTTTTCTATCTCATCAAGAATCCTCCTGGCCCTGCTGATGATATGCTCACGAAAATCATCATGCCTGCAGCAGGCAACATCAATCCAATGAGTGCTGACATATTGCTCCAAATCTGATTTTGCCACCTTGCCACTCTTCTCTATCTTGGCAAGATATACGCTGGGAGCTACGCCGCCTATTTCCCTGTTCGTGGCATAAGTAAGCGGCGTCTTGTTTATCACAGAGTTCCACAAATTCCTGTCATATTGCTGCTTTTCACAGTAAGAAGCTGGAAATATATGATGAATATCAATGTTTTCAGCCTTAAATACCGTAAAATCCATTTCCCTGCCGGAGATAAAATCCTGACAATGGCTTTTTAAGACAAGTGCCATGATACCCTTATACGCTGCGGACAATCTTGACTGCAAGCTCAATAATCTTGTCGGGTTGAAGAAAGACTCCTGCACCGTTCTTGGCAACCTGGTATCATCTGAAAGCCAATCCATTACACCAGTTACATCAAGGGCATATCTGGTTTCATTGGCACTGCCATACTTTTCACCAAACACGCCGCACCAATACCACTGCCTAATCTTATGTTTTATGGTAGCAACCCTGATGCGATTGCCATCAGCCAGCAAGGTACATAAGACAGCCAACGGAATAAACTGTGTTGTATAAGGCAAGTCCTTTGCAGAAAAAATTCGCTCCTCCTGCAAAATCTTCTCCGCTTCCAGAAACCCCTCTGACAATAAATCTGCATACTTGATATATTCACTAAGAGGAAGATTTAATACATCCTTCTTTTTGCAGCTAACTGTACCGCCTTTTTTATAGGTTGACAGCAATGTACATGCCGTCAGAAAATCCGTTGCCGAAATAACAGATAACAGCTCCCCGCTGAAATACTGCTTCTTTCGTACCTCCCAATCCTTTCTGAGTTCAAAGTCATTCATCGCAAAGATGGCTGTTATCAATTCAAACACTGTAAGCGAAACACCGCCAGTATTTACATTTTCAAAGACCTGGCATACCGCTTCCTTGGGCGTATTTTTATCAAGCAAAATAACCGGCAGCTTATATTGAAAAACCGCCATAATGATTTTCCCTTGAAAATCCATCCATTGCTGCGTGATAATACTATTATTATGATGATGCTGAATAAATCCCTGCATCCATACAAAGGTTTTTGCTGAATCAAGGATTATATTTAGTGGAAACATTTTCTGTTCATATTCTTTGTCCGGCGCAGATAAATCAAGAATGATATCCCTGCCAAAATTTGCTGTGAGCAACCTGCTTGCCGGCACTGATACGATGGCATCTATTCTATCGGCACCAGTATCCAAAGCCTTTTCAATATCTATATAATAATATCGATGAATATCTCTCCCCTTTTCCGTCCTGGTATGAACAGGACTCTGGCTATACAAGGAGGAATATATGGACGTAAGCCTCTGCTGCCCGTCAAGAATCAATTCTGAGGGAGTTACATTCTGTGCAGGAGCCCCCTCAACTACCCTGTACTTAAATCTGATATTGGCATTTCCGTATTCCAGGAACATGGCTGCTCCCACCGGGAAATTATTGGTAATACTTGCTATTAACGCCTTTATTCTATTATCATCCCATACCCAGCCACGCTGAAAATCAGGTAACTGGGCATTTCCGCACTCAATATCCTTCATCAGGTCAGAAAGCTGCCTATCATTAGTCTGCATATTACACACCCTCCCAGCATAAAATTTAAATCGCTCCAAATACATTATCTAATAACAATCCACTTTCCATCACGTTTAGAACCTATACGCTCTATTTTTCCTTTTTTCCGAAGACTAACCAAAGTGCGTTCAATAGTACGTTTGGTAACTCCTATATCTGTAGCAAGCACATCGGCAATTCTATTCGAATCTTCGATTAGCAATCCTAAAACAGCTTTTTCCGTTTTATTCAAACCGACATTCAAACCGACATTCAAACCGACATTTTTGTTGCTTAATTCCAATACTTTTTTGTCAAAAGGAACTTTGCATTTTACATAACTATCCGTGATTTCAAATACGTCCTTGCCGTATTTTTTTATAATTGTTGGAACACCATGGCCTGTATGCTCTGTAAGTCCCATATTTAAAAATATTCTCATCAAGGTCGAGTTTCTTGGATGACTAATTCCCTCATAGAAGTCTTCTATTGTCATTCCGTGTGGAAGGCCTCCATGAGACAATATTTCCATACGATCACTAAAAACAGATATTTGTGGCTCTGTAATTGTCCAATCATTGTGCACCAAAGCATTTAAGACCGCTTCATTCACAGCATCATAATCAAAAAGATACCTATCCTGCCTTGGTCTGACCGTAGTATCAGAAATACATATATTTTCTGCCGACAATCTTGCTTTTATTTTTCCATATATCGACAAAATACAGCCATACCCATAATCATTTCTCTCAGATATGGAAGCCTTATCGACACCGCTAAATTTTACGAAAATAAATGGAATATTGTTTTTATCAGCCAAAAGCTCTGCAAGAAGATTATATTCTCCATATTTATTGCGAAGATTAAAATTTGCCTCCATTGACGAATCATCAACATGAAAGCCTTTTTCCGAATAATATATCTTCAACTCTCTGAACGAAAGATCAGCACGAGATGCTCTTTTCTTTATCATGTATTCTTCATCATAGAAATTCTTCTCATAACGAATCCGGATTTGCTCCGCAGTCATTTCTTTACAGGTTGTACCTATTCGAATTACGCACCCGTTTGAAGAAAACCCATATTTCTTTTGACAATAAATATTCCTTATCCCCTTGGAAATGAACAAAACTATCATTGTCTTTCCAGAATCAAATTTCAACTCTGTTCTAATTTCTTCCTGAGGATTAGGCTCTATCTGCATAGTAATAACATCGGATATCTTTTTCAATGTTTCATCAATTTTATCAACACCAACAACCGTGCCAAAATCGTCAACACCTATGATAATCTGACCACCATCAGCATTCAAAAAAGCTACAATTTCCTTACATATCGTGTCCGTATATTTTACTTTTAATTCAACTTTTTCAGATTCTATATACTGGCTCATATCTGATATCCTCTTTCTCAAAATTATTTATACTATCAAGCACAGTATATCACTTTATCGACATTATCTCAATATAAACCGACATTAAACCGACATTCAAACCGACATTCAAACCGACATTTTTTGCATTTCAGGCATTCCGTTCTGACAAATCAAATCTCCCACCCACGAAAAAAATGCTGCACAGCCGAAGCCATACAGCATTTTCCACGCACCAAAAGTGCAAAATAATTCAATTAACGCTCAATCAGCAAACAGCCAACCAGCAATTATCAGTAAGCGTTGTTGCAGCCCAGTACGTTCTTGATCTTGTGCTCAACAATAGCCTTGATGTTGGCACGAGCAGGAGTCAGGTACTGACGTGGGTCAAAGTGCTCTGGATGCTCCATGAAATGCTGGCGGATGCCGGCAGTCAGGGCAAGGCGCAGGTCAGAGTCAACGTTGATCTTGCAAACTGCGCTACGGGCAGCCTTGCGGAGCTGATCCTCAGGAATACCGATAGCATCATCCAGCTTGCCGCCGTTAGCGTTGATGATCTTTACATACTCAGGCACTACGGAAGAAGCACCATGGAGAACGATTGGGAAGTTTGGCAGCTTCTTGGTGATCTCGTCCAGAATGTCGAAACGCAGCTCAGGCGGAACCAGAACGCCATCCTCGTTCAGGGTGCACTGTGCAGGAGTGAACTTGAATGCGCCGTGGCTGGTGCCGATAGCGATAGCCAGAGAGTCAACACCGGTACGGGATACGAACTCCTCAACCTCCTCAGGATGGGTGTACTTGGCATCCTCTGCGGATACATTTACATCATCCTCTACGCCTGCCAGCTGGCCAAGCTCGCCCTCTACTACTACGCCGTGAGCATGAGCGTACTCTACTACCTTCTTGGTAACAGCGATGTTGTCCTCGAAGGAATGATGGGAACCGTCAATCATAACGGAAGTGAAACCGCCGTCGATGCAGGACTTGCAGGTCTCAAAATCTGCACCATGATCCAGATGCAGGGCAACTGGCAGCTCAGGATGAACCTCAAGAGCAGCCTTTACCAGATGTACCAGATACTGATGGTTTGCATACTTGCGAGCACCTGCGGAGCACTGCAGGATTACCGGAGCACGCATCTCAGCAGCAGCATCGGTGATACCCTGTACAATCTCCATGTTGTTTACGTTGAATGCACCGATAGCGTAGCCGCCCTCGTATGCCTTCTTGAACATTTCTTTAGTTCCTACTAATGGCATTAAAAAAACCCCCTATCAAAATATGTACCCATTATAGCACAGTTTCCCAATAATTAACAGCGCAAAATAAGATTTTTCATAATTGCCGAAAATTTTGCTTCAAATGTGTGCAGAATCAACTGCACACATTTTCATTTTAGTGTCCCCAAAATAAATCCCGCATATCCTGAGGCACATCAGAATAGATCGAAATACTTTCCCCGGTGAGGGGATTTTCTGCCTCAAGATGCACAGCATGAAGAGCCTGCCGCTTCATGACGGAGGTATCACCCCCATACAAATCATCCCCCAACAGGGGATGCCCCATAGCCGCCAGATGCACCCGTATCTGATGGGTGCGCCCCGTCTCCAGCTCCAGCCACAAAAGGGACCTGCCCCCGCGGCGGGCCAAAGTGCGATAATGGGTCACCGCCACCTGCCCCTCCGGGCTGCAAATTCTCTGGATGATGCTGTCAGGATGCCTGGCAATGGGCAAATCAATTGTTCCAGCAGGCAAAGGCATTTCCCCCTCTATGACAGCCACATAGCTCCGATGAAAAAACTTGCCTCCATTTCCCTGTGTCAGTGCATTCTGCAGCTGTGGCTGCTTTGCCACCAGTACCAGCCCGGTGGTATTGCGGTCAAGGCGGTGCACAGGATGAAAATCAATCTCCTGCCCCGTCCGGCGATAATAATGCAGCAGCCCGTTGCCCAGGGTGTTATCATAGTCTCCGCCAGTAGGATGCACCAGTACACCGGCAGGCTTGTTGAGGACAATCATGTACTCGTCCTCATACCTGATATCCAGCGGCATAGGCGTAGCTGCCAGGCTGGAGCTTTCCGCAATCCGGCAAGTAACCACATCCCCGTCCCGTACCACAGCTGTGGTAGCCCGGACTTCCTCCCCGTTGACCAGCAGGGTGCCGTTCCATTTCAGCCTCCGCCACAAGCCGTGGGAAAAACCGCATTTTTGCCGAAGAAAAGCCCTGACCGATACAGGGGCCAGAGCTTTTTCTCCTGAAAGTCCTGCAAGTGAAACCTTATACGTTACGTTCATAGCTCAACTCTCATACAATAAATATTAACAAAAACATTAAACAAACATATTAACCAACATTAATCAATATTAACAAATATTAACCAATATTATCAATTGCTATCAATTCTCGCCGTGGATTTTCTTGATGAGATTGAAGCACACGCTCAGCACAATAGCTGCCACAGTTGCCAGGGACATGCCGCTCAAAGTGACAGTGCCGACGGTAATGCTGGCGGTGCTGACACCGACGCCCAGCACAACTGCCGTCAGCATCAGATTGACAGGATTGTTGTAATCAATCTTGCTCTCCACCAGCACGCGGATGCCGGAGGCGGCAATAACGCCAAACAGCAGCATGGACACGCCACCCATAACAGGTGCCGGAATGCTCTGGATGGCAGCTGCCAGCTTGCCGAAGCAGGACAGCAGGATGGCAAAAACAGCCGCACCGCCGATAACCCAGGTACTAAATACCTTTGTCATGGCCAGCACGCCGATATTCTCGCCATAAGTGGTATTCGGCGTGGAGCCAAAGAAGCCGGACAGGATAGTGGACAGGCCGTTACCAATGATGGAACGATCCAGCCCCGGGTCCTTGGTCAGATCCGCCCCCACAATGTTGCCGGTAACAATCAGATGCCCCACATGCTCGGCAATCACCACCAAAGCCGCAGGCAGGATAATGCAGATGGCATTAAAGTTAAACTCCGGCGTATATATTGTCGGCAGTAAGAACCACGGTGCCTTCTCCACTATGCTCAAATCCACGATACCAAATGCCAGGGCAATAACGTAACCTGAAACGATGCCGATGAGAATCGGGATAATCTGCAAGAAGCCCCGGAAAGCCACCTGGGCAAGCAGGGTAATGGCCAAGGTCAGCACAGATACGATGATAGCATTGCTATCAGGTTCCTTGGCAGTCAGCCCTGCCATGCCGGCCGCTACCGGCATCAGCTCCAGGCCGATTACCGCCACGATGGCACCCATGGCCGCCGGTGGAAAAATGAAATTTATCCAATCAGTTCCCACAGCCCTGATCAGCAGCCCCACCAGCACAAAGACAATACCCACAGCAATAAAGCCACCCAGCGCCGCCTCATAGCTGTACTGGGACAGCACCGCAAACACAGGGGAGATAAAGGCAAAGCTGGAGCCCAGGTACGCCGGTATCCTGCCCTTGCACAAAAACAGGTATAAAAGCGTGCCAATACCATTGAACAGCAGGACTGTAGCTGGATTGACATTGAACAAAATCGGCACCAGCACCGTAGAGCCAAACATGGCAAAAAGATGCTGCAAGCTCAGAGGAATCGTCTTTTGAATAGGCGGCCTCTGATCCACACGGATAACGCGGTCATTTCCCGACATACTGATAAACACTTCCTTTTTACAAGAATTTTACAAAATTTCACCCTAAAATCTATCACATATTGCAGAAAAAGTCCAGCCACCTGCCCTTTTATATACATAATACATATTTCCCTCACGGCTCCCTGTCCAGAAACTCATCAGGTATGGCATTGATAAACCGGCAGGGAACGCTGCCCCGATCCATAGCTGCCGTCAGGTACAGCCGCTGCCGCGCCCGGGTAATGCCCACATAAAAGAGACGGGCTTCCTCATCCAATGACTCATGCACAAGGGAAATCTTGCTGGGAAATACCCCCTCCTGCAAGCCTGCCATAAAGACCGTATCAAACTCCGAGCCCTTGGCCTGATGCACCGTAATAATCGGAATCCTGGGCTTTTCCTGCAGCATCAGGTCCAGCTCCGTATTGGAAAGGGATGTCAGCCGCAAAAAGCTTTGCATGGCATCATAGCCGGACAATTCCTCCTTGTCCAGCTGCCGGGCCTGCCGCACCAGATTTCTCAGGTTTTCCATACGGCCCGGCTCCCGCTGATAATACTTATCAATGCCCAGCCGAGTTATGGTCTCAACCACCATCCGCCCGGGGCGCATGTCCGCCAGCTTGCACCGCAGGCCATTGACTGCCTCTGCCAGTGGCGCAAAATTCCTGATATGCCTGCTGATTAGGCTCCGGCGCACATCCCTCACCGGCAGGATATCCTGCTTCACCGCATACAGCAGGATTTCCCCGGTGGCGCAGATATCGTCAAAGGCATCATGGGTGGACTTGTGCCCCACATGAAAATGCTCCCCCAGAAATTCCAGCTTGTGATTGGGCAGCTGGGGATAAAAGCGGCGGAAAATATCCAGGGTATCATAGAAAGCAGGTATCTCCAAAGGCTTCAGCCCCAGCCTTGCCAGCTGGCTGGCTAAAATAGTCAGGTCAAACACCACATTGTGCCCCACCACTACGCAGCCCCTGGCAAAATCCAGAAAATCCTGCAAGGCCTTTTCCGGCTCAATGCCTTCCGCCAAAAGCTTTTCATCAGAAATATGGTGCACCGCCTCGGACTGGCCCACAGGCCGGGAAGCCCTGACATAATGCACCAGCCTTTCCAGCTCCCTGCCCTGCATATCCAGCTTGATAGCTGCCAGCTGGATGATTTCATCCCGGGCGGTATCCAGCCCCGTAGCCTCCACATCAAAGACTACTACCTCACCCTGCTCCAGGGCCCGCAGCAGCATCTCAAAGGGCTCTCCATACTTCTGGGCAGAGGCATGGAGAAAATCCGTAATCCGTATCCCTGCCGCCCGGTATTCCTCCGACTGTATCTGGCTGACCGTGGCAGGGCCGATGCGCCGCCCGAACCTTTTCACCAGCCGCAGGAGGCTGCTGGCATCCTGCGGATTGATGACCAGCCTCAGAGCAGCCACCACATCCTTGATTTCCTGGCGGCGGAAAAACTTGAACTCCTCCACCAGCATAAAATCAAGAGGAAAATCCGCCTCATCCCTCTGCCCCAGCTCAAACTGCTCCTGCCGCTGCTGGCGGATACGCGCCAAATAGTCCGACAGCTTTTGATTGTAATAGTTTGAGCGTGTCAGGACACACACCCTGGACAAATCCTCAGGCTGCAGTTTTTGCAGCTGGTTATAAATCCAGCTTGCCTCCACATAGGTGCTGTTCAGCTGACGGTAATGGATTTTTTCCCCCTGTTCCTCCGACATGGCAGCAGCATCCTCCCTGAAAAGCCCTGCCACCTGCTCAGGAAAACGGTTCTTCAAAAAGCCGTAGGAAGCCTCCAAAAGCGTCCTGACAGAGCGGTAATTCTCATGGAACACCATCAGCATGGGATGATAATCCCTGGCAAACCGGTCATAGATAAGCTGTGGCTCCGAGCCACGCCACTCATAGATAGTCTGAAAAAAATCACCGCACAGGAGCAGGTTGCTATCCCCAAACATCCTCGTCAGGATGGCATACTCCAGCCTGCTTGTATCCTGCACCTCATCCACGCACCAGAAACGGAACCTATCCTGCCAGAAGCGGCAGCTTTCCTCCTGCTGCAATACCTGATAAGCACCATTAATCAAATCGCAGAAATCCACATAGTGGTTTTCCAGCAGCCTGCCATCGTACTGGCTGACAATCTCGCCGCAGTGTGCCTCAAACATCATGACAATATCATGATTGGGCCTGCCCTTCTGCCTGGCGGCATCATTAATGCGCTGCTGCTTTTCCTCCTTGAGGCGCAGCAGCACCCTTTCATAATCCGCCTGCCGGTCGTCAGAAAAAATATTGTACTCCCCCCGGTATTCCTTGATGAGATTGATCAGGGCCTGCAAGGCATTTTCCTGGTGTGCCTGGCAATAGTCCAGGCCGCGGATAATCTCCAGGCAGTCCGTCTCGTCAGCCACCGTAAAATCCCCTGCCACATCAGTCTGCCCCTTGGCAGCCCAGCGCAGGATTTCATAGCAGAAGCCATGAAAGGTCCGAACCGTCACGCCCCTGCCCCTGACTCCTGCCACGCTGGCTATCCGCTGCTTCATCTCATTGCATGCCTTGTTGGTGAAGGTCAGGCAGATGATTTCCTCCGCCCGGGCACGCTCCTTTTCCAGAATATTCACGATGCGGCAGGACAGGGTATTGGTCTTGCCGGTGCCTGCCGAGGCCAGGAGCAGGATATTCCTGTCCAGCTCATTTACTACCTGCCGCTGTTTTTCATTCAAAAAATCAAAATCCATTGCCATACTGCCCTGTTCCCCTGCTTCCGAAAACTACAATACGGAGTTACGCTGCACATAACTCCGTATCCCCATATATTAGCAACTGCTACATTTATTTATACTCTGCCGCCAGCTTCTTGAACACCGGCAGGGCATTCCTGATGGTGGATTCCTTGATGCAATATGCCGCGCGGAAATAGCCCGGGCAGCCAAAATCAGAGCCCGGCACCAGCAGCAGGTCATACTCCATGGCCTTCTTGCAGAAAGCCCGGTCATCATCCTCCAGTGCCTTCGGGAACAGGTAAAATGCCCCCTGAGGCTTCTGGCAGGTAAAGCCTGCCTCAATCAGGCCGTTATACAGGAGATTGCCGTTGTGCTCATAGGCGGCAATATTGGAAGGCTCGTCCACGCACCTTGCCACCACCCTCTGAAACAGGGAGGAAGCATTGACATGGGTAAGCACCCGGGCAGCACCGGCAATAGCCCCATACACACGCCCGAAATCTGCCACCTCATCAGGCACCACAATATAGCCGATACGCTCGCCCGGCAGAGAAAGGGACTTGCTCCAGGAGTAGCAGACCAGGGTATTGGGATAATACTTGGCCACATAAGGCACAGTCAGGCCGCCATAGACCAGCTCCCTGTAGGGCTCATCGGAAATAATGAAAATAGGGTGTCCGAACTCCTTCTCCTTGGCAGACAGCATCCCGGCCAGCTTTTTGATGGTAGCCTCGGAGTACACCACGCCGCTTGGATTGTTGGGGCTGTTAATGATAACCGCCTTGGTCTTGGGGCTGAGCATTTCCTCCAGCTTGTTAAACTGAATCTGAAAATCCTCTGTGTTGGCAGGCACTACCGACAGCTTGGAGCCCACAGACTCCACGAAGCAGCCATACTCCGGGAAATACGGGGCAAAAGTGATGAACTCATCGTCCGCACCATCCTCATGGAGTGCCTTGAAGCAGATGGTGATGGCTGCTGCCGCACCGCTGGTCATAAAGAGGTTCTTGCCGGCAAAATTCGTGCCGAAACGGCGGTTGATGCTGGCGGCAATGATCTCCCGGACCTGGGGCAGGCCCGGCGCAATGGTATAGCCGTGGAGCTCGCAGGTATCCACGGTGTTCAGGATATCTATTATCGCCGTCTTTACCGCCTCAGGGGCAGGCACATTGGGATTGCCGATAGAAAAATCATAAACATTTTCCGCGCCAACCTCTGCCGCCCTCTTTTTGCCGTATTCAAAAATCGTCCTGATTGTAGATTTTTTTGTGCCAAGAGTGTGCATTTTTTCAGAAACCATGATACATCCCATCCTTTGCATATTACGTCATGTAACGCTTTATTATAGTTTAGTATAGATAATCACAGAGTGTTAAGCATGATTATACACCAATTTTGCAAAAATAAAAAGGGCAGAAACCATGCCGCGGCCATAAACCGCCACGGCACAGCCCTGCCCACTTGATGAGATTTCAGGCGACATGCTTAAAACGATATTATTTCAGGCGAGATTGCCCAGATATTCCTTAAAATACCTGTTCAGATGACCGGACAGCTCCTGGCGGATAATTTCCTCATCGCCACCGGCTGCCATAGCCAGAAAGTCCGGCTCCTCGATGAGCATGCTGCTGATGTAGCCCATAATCCCCGTATTGACCTCAAGGCTGTCATCCACCGGCACCAGCATCACCAGCACCACAGAAATTTCCTTGAAATAGCTATTCTGGAAGCAGCTGCCCCCTTCCGGCAGGCAGACGGCAAAGCTGGGATGGGTGACGCCATTGGTACGGGCATGCAGCAGGGCAAAGCCGAACTCGGCAAAAATCTGGCTGGAAACCTGCTCACGCTTTGCCAGTGCATCCACAATCATCTCCTGCCGCTCCGGCTGTACAGTCATGCGCTCGCCGATGGTGAACAGCAGCCTGTCAAAGGTAATGTCAGCCGGTGCCTGAAAACACCTCAGATGCTTGATGACACTGCTGATGCATGCCGCCACCCTGTTCACCTCGTCAAAGGGAGCCGTATGCCTGTCCCCTGTGCCCTCCTTCCGTGGCAGCCGCTCAAACTGGTATATCAGGCAGCGTATTTCCCCGATATCAGCCTCGCTCAATAGCGGATTGACATAGACTACCGGCACCTGCACAGCCTCCAGCTGCAAGCTGGAAATGATAAAATCAATTTTTGCCTCCACCGCCGGGGTGATGTCGTGCTTGCCGTAGGTAGTCATTTCCAGCCTGTCCTTAAAGACCTTCTCCAGCTTTGCCGCCATCAGCCGTGACAGGCCGATGCCACTGGAACAGACCACTGCCACCTGCACCTTCCGTATCTGCTCCTTGCGCCCCTCCAGGCGCACCAGTGCCGCCCCGAAATGCACCGCCAGAAAGCCGATTTCCTCCTCCGGCACACTCCTGCCCACCTTGTCCGCCAGCACCTGTGCTGCCCGCTGGCACCTGGCATATATCTCGCTGTAATTTTCCTTGATATCCGCCAGCACAGGATTCTGAATGCTCATGCCATGCACCAGCCGCACGATAGTAGGCTGCAAATGAGCTAAAAGCCCCTGCATAAATTCATCATCCTGCTTTAAAAGATACGCCTGCTGTCCGTCATAAGCATCAATCAGGTCATTGACAAACTGGCGAAGCTCCCTGTCCGCCAGCTCCATTCTTTCCTCCCTGCCCGGAAACTGGATTTTTTCATGCTTGGCTCCCTTGAGATGCAGGCAGATATAGGCAATCTCCAGCTGGGGGATAGACACCTCAAACTCCGCTTCCAGCTCTGCTGCAATATCCTCTGCCAGCCTGTAATCCTCATCACGGGGCATTTTTTCCTGCCATTCCCCGGTCACCTGGATTACATCCTGCTGCAAAATGCGGTTGATGGCAATGGCCAGATGGATGACCAGACCGTCATAGGCATTTTCCGTCAGGTTGTCCATCCGCTGGTTATCCATCCCCTCAAGACACTCATGAACCCGGCGCAGGATTTCCTTGTCCAAAAGCCTGCCCAGGTGGTTTTTCTGCAGGGAAGCTGCATAATTCTCGCCGCCATCACCGTCATACAGCTGCCGGAACAGCTTTGTATCTATGTTCTCCCCAATAAAAAACCGTATGGCCCGGCGGTAGTTTTCCTCCGTTCCTTCCACCTCGATGCCGCTGCCCGGCTTCCTTGCCATGGACAGCCCCTGATGAGACAGCCATGTCTCCACCGCTTCCAAATCCGTGCTGATGGTAGCTTCGCTAACACCGAACTTGCGGCTATAATAATACAGCTTCCGAAGCGTCTTTTCCCTCAGGATTTCCAGCACCAGCCTCTTGCGCCTGTCCTCCTTGCTGCTGGCAGCATACTCATCACTGCTAGCAGCCTCTGCCAGAAGCCCTGCCCTGGCAGCTTCATCCCCGGCCAGCCACACCCCCACGCCTGTCTTGGAAGCAAACTCCATGCCATAGGGCAGCAGCACATCATTGACAGACTCCAGCTCCCGCTGCACGGTGCGCTTGCTGATGCCTGTCTTTTCCGCTAAATGCTTTATGGATATAGGCTCCTTTTCCTCCAGCAGAGCCCGGAAAATCTGTTTCATTCTCGGCGTGATTTTCACATTGTCCACCTCCGTTTCCAAACTGCAAATATACAAAATAATCCCTATTGGCTATGCAAAAACCGTTATACTGACAGCCATTCAGCCTATCAGTATAACGGATTTTCTTTATGCCTTCAACATGCCCTCAGCGTATCAAAACATTTTGAGATAGGTTTTATTGTTTATGCATAGCCATGACATCTTTCCAGCAACGGAAGGAGCTTAGCTGTTGCGCTGCTTCAGATCCTCCACCAGCCTGCCATACTCAGGAGCAGCCAGGAAGTTGGTAATCAGCACCAGCTCTGCATTAGGATTGCTCTGGGCGGCACGCTCCCGGAGGGACTGATGGGTAACGACAATCTGCACATCCGCAGGGATTGAGGATACGGATGTATGGATAACCTCGATGCCGTCAAGACCGGCAGCCTTGATTTTCTTCTTCAGCACGGTAGCACCCATGGCACTGGACCCCATACCTGCATCACAGGCAAAGGCAATCTTCTTTACCCTGCCACCGGCACTGGCGCTGGCAGCACTAGTGGAAGCCTGGGCTGCCGGGGCAGTACCCTTGGCCTGTGCCTTCATGGCATCCTTCTTGGCCTGAGCTTCTTCCAGGGTAGTATCCTTGCCCATGAACTTCAGCAGAGGAATAGCGATAGCCATAGCCACAGCGGCAGAGAGGATAACCCCCAGGAACAGTCCCACATAGCAGTGGCGTTCAGCCATCATGGTCAGGGCGATAATGCTGCCCGGAGATGCAGGAGCAGTCAGTCCCACATCAAACAGGCGGAAGACAAATACACCGGTGGCATTGGCAGCAATAGTGGCAATCAGCAGGAACGGATTCATCAGGATATATGGGAAGTAAATCTCATGGATACCGCCCAGGAAGTGAATGATGACTGCACCCGGCGCGGAGCTCTTGGCACTGCCCTTGCCCACCAGGCAGTATGCCAGCAGGATGCCAAGGCCAGGGCCAGGGTTTGCTTCCAGCAGGAAGAAAATGGACTTGCCTGCTTCCTCCACCTGCTGGATGCCCATCGGGGAGAAAATACCGTGGTTAATAGCATTGTTCAGGAACAGCACCTTTGCCGGTTCCACAAAAATCGCAGTCATCGGCAGCAGGCCGTTGTCAATCAGCACACCTACACCGGCAGCCATGGCATTGGTCAGGGCTGTAACAATAGGGCTGATGGCTTCCATGGCAACCAGTGCCAGCACGGCTGCCAGAATACCCAGGGAGAAGTTGTTCACCAGCATCTCGAAGCCCGGCTTGATATGGCCGTCCACGGCCTGGTCAAACTTCTTGATAACCCAAGCTGACAGCGGGCCTACAATCATGGCACCCAGGAACATCGGCACCTCTGCGCCGACGATTACGCCCATGGTGGCTGCGGCACCGATAACGCCGCCCCGCTTGCCTGCTACCACCTCGCCCCCTGTGTAGGCAATCAAAAGCGGCAGCATCACCGAGGACATGGGCCCCACCAAGGAGGCGAACTTCTCATTTGGCAGCCAGCCGGTAGGGATAAACATGGCTGTAATCAAGCCCCAGGCAATAAATGCCCCGATATTCGGCATTACCATGCCGCTCAGAAATCGTCCGAAGACCTGCAATTTTTCTTTCATAATCCACACCTCGTCATTTCACAAAACTCTCTTTTAAATCTCTTTTGTATTTCTTATGTGCCTATAAATACCCTGCAACACCTGCCTGGCAGCCGTCACTGCCTGACGCCTGGCATTGCATTATTGTTTCAGATTGACTGGCCGGTCATTTCCTGTTGATGGTTTTATTATAGACACGATTGGAATTGTTTTCAAGCAATAGTAATTGAGTTTTGGCACTAGGCATTAGTGCCAAATATTGGCAGCATGTATTATCTATGCCTGTTTTCAGGCTTTTCCCGGCTATTATATGAAAGAAATGACACTCAACTTTGGCACTATCCCTTAATGCCAAATACGAATTACTTTGAATTGATTTTTCCCTGCCCCGCCACTATAATAAAACCATCAAGTGAAACACAGAAACAAAAAACAAAAGTAAAAGCAAAGTACAAAAGACAAAAGCGAAGTCAAAATCAAAGGATACAAGAAGCACAAGCTGCAAAGGAGAGATTGAAAATGTTTTGGAGCAAAAAAAAGGAAGCCCCTGCGGAGAAGAAGCCTCTGCTGTACCGTGAAAACATAAAGACCGGCTGCACCGTGTCCGGCAAGGATGAGGCCATCCGCATGGTAGGCCAGATGCTGGTTGACAGCGGCTATGTGGACCAGCCTTATGTAGAGGCCATGCTGGAAAGGGAAAAGACCTTCCCAACCTACATGGGCAACGGCCTGGCTCTCCCTCACGGAGTGGAAGCCGCCAAGAAGGAGGTAAAAGCCTCCGGCATTGCCGTTATCACCCTGAAAAATCCTATTGACTGGGAGGGCAACGAGGCACAGGTGATTATCGGCATCGCAGGTGTCGGTGACGAGCATCTGGAAATCCTGGGCATTATTGCTGACAAGATGATGGACGAAGCTGCTGCCGCCCAGCTTGCCACCGGGGATGCAGATACGGTATACAGGCTTTTGCAGTAAGCTGCCAGCACCAATTTTCAGCGTATAAAAAATATGATAATTTATTGTAACATGATAATTGCAACATTATAAAGGAGAAATCAGCATGAAAACAAAAGCAGTAAGAATGTATGGTACCAGGGATTTGCGTCTTGAGGAGTTTGAGCTCCCTGCCATCAAGGATGACGAAATCCTCGTAAAAATCATGAGCGACAGCATCTGCATGTCCACCTACAAGCTGGTGGAACAGGGCAAGAACCACAAGCGTGCCCCGAAGAACATCGACACCAACCCGATCATTATCGGCCATGAATTTGCCGGTGTCATCGTAGAGGTGGGCAAGAAGTGGCAGGACCAGTTCAAGCCGGGCATGAAGTTTGCCCAGCAGCCTGCCCTGAACTACAAGGGCAGCCTGGCCTCCCCTGGCTATTCCTATGAGTTCTTCGGCGGCGCCTGCACCTACTGCATTATCCCGCACGAGGTAATGGAGCTGGGCTGCCTGATGGAATACAAGGGCGAGAGCTTCTTTGAGGCATCCCTGGGTGAGCCCATGAGCTGCATTATCGGCGGCTATCACGGCAACTACCACACCAACAAGAGAAACCACGACCTGAAGATTGATACCAAGGCAGGCGGCGACATCATTATCCTGGGTGGCTGCGGCCCTATGGGGCTGGGTGCTGTCAGCTACGGCCTCCAGCTGGAGGAAAATAAGCCGAAGCGCATTGTGGTAACTGACATCAATGATGACAAGATTGCCCGTGCCCGGGAGGTTATTCCTGAGTCCGTGGCTGCCGAACGGGGCATTGAGCTTCTTTATGTGAATACCGCTGCCATGGATGACCCTGTGAAGGGGCTGATGGATATTACCGGTGGCAAGGGCTATGACGATGTATTTGTGTATGTGCCTGTACGCCAGGTGGCAGAGCTGGGCAACAAAATCCTTGCCTTTGACGGCTGCATGAACTTCTTTGCCGGTCCTACCGACAGCCAGTTCAAGGCTGAGGTAAACCTCTACGAGGTGCACTACACCAGCCAGCATATCGTTGGCACCACAGGCGGCAACAACGATGATTTGATTGAGGCAAACGACCTGGCAGCCAGGGGACGCATCGAGCCTGCTGTTATGGTAACTCATGTAGGCGGTATTGACAGCATCATTGATGCTACCCTGAACCTGCCAAAGATTCCGGGGGGCAAGAAGCTGACCTACACCCAGTTCAACATGCCTCTGACCGCCATCGAGGACTTTGGCAAGCTGGGCGAAACTGACCCTCTGTTCAAGAAGCTGGACGAGGTCTGCAAGAAGAACCGCGGTCTCTGGTCTGCCGAGGCAGAGCGGGTACTCTTTGAACACTTCGGTGTCGAGGCATAATCTGATTATGTCTTTACATATATCCTAAATCCTAATTTTATTATACTTTCCCTTCTAATTACTAACCCAATAGTAATTCAATCCCTACTAGCAGCCGGGTGTTGCACCATCGATATCCGGCTGCACAGCAAAAGACCGGGTTCTGCTTACCCCGGTCTTTTTGTTATTCAAGCGATTGCAAAACTTTTGAAATTCATATGGAGCTGAATTTTTAGCTCTTTCTCTTTACATTTTCGCAAATACGCTATACAATGCAAAATGTTAGCAGTATGAAAAATATTCACAAAATTAATGAGCCTTGATAAGTAGTTTAACAGAGAATTTGACAAAATTTCATCTGCGTGTTTTAAGGGATTTTGGTATAATGAAAGGGGAATACATTATGGTTTATGAGGATATGCCGGTCATCAAATCCTGGGAGGAGCTGGGATTTACCGATGACTACATGTTCAAGCTGGTTCTTAGCAAGCACCCAAAGCTTATTATCAAGCTGCTGGAGATTATCCTGCAAGTAAAGGTCAGGGAAATCAGATTCAAGGAGACTGAGAAACAAATCAAGAACTCCTACGAAGGGCACGGCATACGCTTTGACCTCTATGTGGAAGACGAAAATAACACCGTCTATGATATTGAGATGCAGACAGGCTACTACAGCTCTTTGCGGCTTGCCAAGCGTATGCGCTTCTATCAGGGAGCCTTTGATGTGGATGACCTGGCAGCCGGGGAAGATTATATATCCCTCAAAAAGAGCATTATCATCTTCCTCTGCCCCTTCAAATTCCTGGACGGCAGACGGTGCATCTACACCTTCCAGAACTACTGCCAGCAGGACAAATCCATACTCCTGCCGGATGAAGCCACAAAAATCGTCATTTCCAGCCAGGGAAGCATCACGGCAGATACGCCAAAGGCACTGATTCCCATACTCAGCTACATGAACGGCAGGAAAGCTGACAGCACTTTTACCAAAGAAATTGACAACGCCATCAAGCTGGAAAAAAACATCGAAGCTGAAAGGATGAGCTATATGACATACGAAATGAAAATACGTGAATTTAAGCAGGCTGGCTACCATCTGGGCATGCAGGATGGCGAACGTAAGGGACGCTTGGAAGGTGCTTTTGAAAGCACTTTATCTAACATTAAAATGTTGATGAAAAATACTCATTGCTCGGCTGAAAAAGCACTTACTATTCTGGAAGTTGCTGTACCTGAGCGTAAGAAATATCTCACCATGCTGCAAAATTCATAACACTTGGTAGTTTGTTAATTCGTTAATTCGTGCACTCTGTTCATACTTTTGGGGGATGAGCCACGACAGTACCCACGAAAACTCGCTCTCGCTCTTAGCACAGCCTCGCGCTTCTAAGCTCCTGCTTCGCTTCCGCTCGCACTCGCTAAGAAGCGAGGCTGCACTCAAGGTTTTCTTTGGGTACATGTCGCGGCCTATCCCTTTTTAGTATGAACAGATACAACAAAAGCAATTATCCGTGCTTCATCATCTCGTCACATAGCGGTAGTAGCTGTTCAAGTTTAGCTACAATGCGTTTTTGCTCAGCTAATGGTGGCAAAGGAATGACTAATTTACACATAGTATCAGTTCCTACTCTAGGCATCTTTATACCATAGCAAAGGCTGTTTATAGTTATATCTACATAAGGCGACCTCAAATACCACATAAAATATCTTTGATATTCAGTTCCATACACATAAAAAGGCACTAATTCTGATGTTGTTACTCCATCATCTGTTGCAATTAAAATTTTCTTTAAATATGGACGCAATTTACTATACAAAATGTTTCCAGCGGAAAAAATGACCTTTTCGCCTTTTATGTCACGTTCCGAAGCATATACCTTAGATACAATATGACCAGTATTTTTCTCTATATCCTCCAAATCTAAAGACCAAGTGGAGCCATTTATATCATTTGGCTTTATTTTTACTTTTGGTTGAGCATAACTAGATATTGTTCCCAATCTTGTCCATACCCAATTCTCCGGCACTTCAAATGGAATTTCATCATCCCTAATTTCCGGCAGCGGCTTTTCCTTCTTGATTTTCTTTTCCTTTATCAACCTGGCTTTTTCTGCCTTGATTTTTTTCAGCAGGTCAGCTGCATTGCCATCTTCTGGGCGTTGCTCCACCAATTTACCTTCTATTGCCATCTGTAGAAGGCTGTTTTTGAGATTTACAGGAAATTTCTTGTTTAACTTCTGCAACTCATTATAGGCTTTTTCGTAGGCATCAACTAAGGGTAATATTTCCTCTAATCGAGCTACAATGCGTTTTTGCTCCCTTAACGGTGGCATCGGAAAACATAATTTTAATAATTCAATTCTCTTTATACCTTTAACGGTTGTACCAGTTCCCTTAATATTAATTGACGAATAAAACTTCAAAAAATATTTTTCTTCAATATTCTTAGATAACCAAAATGCTCGCAAATCTTGATTAATTGCAGTTGGTTTAGACAATTTTGCATATCGTCCTAATCCCATTCGTACACATAAAACAACAGCTGATGTATCAATAAGATTTGTTGAACTACCTTCTAGTCCCTCTGCCGTTATATGATCTAGAGTATCATTAACAACTCCGTTATTTGCAGACGAAAAATCTTTGACGGACATCCAAGGAATTGTACCATTCCAAAACTTCGGATTATCCTTAGCAGGAGTCCCTCCTCCCATGTCCTTTAAAACTATATCCCCTAGCCTAACCCAGCACCAATTATCAGGTATCTCAAAAGGAATTTCATCATCCCCAATTTCCGGCAACGGCTTTTCTTTTTTGATTTTCTTTTCCTTGATCAGCTTGGCTTTTTCGGCCTTAATTTTTTTTAGCAAATCAGCGGCGTTGCCGTCTTCCGGCAGCTGCCTGGTGAGTTTTCCTTCTATTGCCATTTGCAATATGCTGTTTCGTAGCTGCTGTGGTGTCATACTTTTTCCTCCAGCATTGACTCGATGGTAGCCAATATATCATCTATTTTCGTGTTGAGATAGGCCCGTCTTTCCTTGTAGTTTTCGATTAATTCATCTGCTGGCAGTATTTCTTCTTCCTCATGGGGAAAACCGCACAAATCAAGGTTGTAGTTGTTTTCCCTGATTTCATCGGCAGAGAATTTTTTTGCCTTGTCCCAGCCATCCTCCACTATTTCTTTTCTATCATCCCACCATGCCATGACTGGCTGAAAATGCTCCAGCTTCATAGGCTTTGTCTTGGAAAAATGCTTGTAGCCCTCCGGCATGTCAAGGCGATAGTACCAGATGCTTTCCGTAGGCCTGGTGTTGTCAAAGAAAAGGATATTGGTGGTAATGCTGGTGTATGGTGCAAAGACGCTGCCCGGCATACGGATAATAGTATGCAGATTGAAGGTATCCAGCAGCTTTTTCTTGATACTCAGCTTGGCATTGTCATTGCCGAACAGGAAGCCATCCGGCAATATTACGGCAGCCCTGCCATTTTGCTTGAGCCTGTACATAATCACGGACATGAAAAGATCTGCCGTTTCACTGCTGGCCAGATCATCCGGGAAATATCCCTTTACGCTGGCATCTTCATGTCCGCCATAAGGGGGATTCATAAGAACAACATCAAATTGATCCTCATCGGTGTAATCCAAAACATTTTTCAGCAGGGAGTTGGCATGGTTTATATTGGGATTTTCCATGTCGTGCAAAAGCATATTGGTGATGCACAGCAGATACGGAAACGGCTTTTTTTCCACGCCAAAAATGGAGCTGTCCACCAGTGCGTTATCCCTGGTGTCCACCACCTGCTTGCGGATTTCATTGAGCCAGCTCGTCAGAAAACCACCTGTGCCACAGGCAAAATCTGCCATTTTTTCACCCAGCCGTGGCTTAATCATCAGTGCCATAAATTCGGTAACGGCGCGAGGGGTATAAAACTCACCTGCGGAGCCTGCTGCCTGCAATTCCTTGAGGATTGTTTCATAAATATCCCCAAAGGCATGGCTCTCCTTGGTATCTTCAAAATCAATCTCATCCACCACGTTAATGACCTGCCGGAGATATACGCCATCTTTCATGTAGTTATTGGCATCCTCAAAGGCAGCCAGCACAATGGCTTTCCTGATAGGCGTATTGGCATCCACCTTGATGCCATGCACACAAATACTGCCATCCGCCCCCTTGACATCCTTTCCCTTCAGCACAGGAAACAAGGTATTATTCACAAAATCCAGCAGCTTGTCACCGGTGAGGGAATTGTCCTCCACCCAGTTTCGCCAGCGGCATGACTCAGGAATAATGGATTGATAATCTTCATCATCAAACTCCCAGTCCTGCTCCTTGGCATCGTATACCTTCAAAAACAAAATCCATACCAGCTGCTCAATCCGCTGGGCATCACCGCTGATACCGGCATCCATCCGCATAATATCCCTGATTTTTTTGACAAAACCGCTAACTGCCATACTTAACCTACCTCATCCTCATACAAACGCTTTTTTAATTCCAGCACAGCCTCCCTGTATTCCTTGCTGCCCCCAAAGAGCCTGGCTATCCTGCTGGGCTTGCCAAACCTGCCAAAATCTGCCAGCTTGAGCACCTCAGTCTTTTCAATCTCCTTGATGCCCAAATCCATGTATTTCTGCAAAAGTATTTCCAGCACTTCCTTGGCTGCGCCGCTAAACTTGCTGAAAATATCCTTCTTGCGGGTATTGTTCGCCCTCTCCCTGCGTGTCAACGGCTTCTTGCCATAGGCAATATAGCAGATAAAGTCAAAATCATCCACGTCCGCCATGCCCTGCTCCGCCTTGAGCTTGTCCAAATCAATACCTACCCCGGCTAGCTGCTCAGCAATCACGGCTTTTTTCTCCGCACTATTCCACTTGCGTATAAAAGCCTGCAAGGAAGCATATTCACCGACAATGTTGGCCTTGGTGTAGTCGATAATATTTTCCTGCACCAAAAGCTTCCCCTTGGTATCGTAGACCGCCACAGCTTCATTGATGACACAGACCTTGCAGCCATCCTCCCGGACATAGTACACCACCCTGTCACCACCAGTCCCGTCAGAGGCAGGGGCACCGCCATTGCCATCATCACCATCATCACCATCAGGGTTATCATCACCGCTGTTGCCATCATCGCTGTTATTTCCCAAGCCGAAGTCATCCTCCTGCTCTACGGGCCCGTCCCAATCCGGATCCGCAAAAAGCGAGGTAATATTGCGGAAATCCATCACCATGAAACTCATTTTGCCCTCTTTTTCACGCAGACGGGTTCCCCTGCCAATAATCTGCTTGAAGGTGGTCATAGACGAAATCATCTTATCCAGCACAATCAGCCTGGTCATCTTGCAATCCGCACCAGTAGTGAGCAGGTCTGATGTGGTAGCAATCACCGGGTACTGCGCCGAAGCCGAAATAAAGTATTTCAGCTTGCTTTTGCCATATACATCACTGCCGGTAATGCGGACTACATAATCAGGATTCTGCTGCATCATGTCAGCATTGCAATTTACCAGTGCCGCCCTCATGCGCTCGGCATGTTCCTCCGTAGCACAAAAAACTATGGTCTTTTGCATCCTGCCAGTCTGCTTCAGGTATTTGGTAATAGTTGCAGCCACCTGATTTATCCTGTCCTGCAAAATGAGGTTATAATCGTAATCCCGATTATTATATACCCTGTCCTCAATCTCATTGCCAAAATAATCCCGCTGGCCTGCCACAGGACGCCAGCCCTCGGATATATCCATAGTCACCCTGATAACCTTGAAAGGAGCCAGGAAGCCGTCATTTATACCGTCATTGAGGCTGTACACATACAAAGGCTCGCCAAAGTAATCAATATTCGATACATACTTCGTTTCCTTCGGAGTGGCAGTCATGCCTATCTGGGCGGCTCCAGAGAAATATTCCAGCACCCTGCGCCAGCGGCTTTCCTCCTTGGCGGAACCCCTGTGGCACTCATCCACGATAACCAGGTCAAAGAAATCCGGGGCAAACCATTCCCGAAAATGCTCCTCATCCCCATCGCCAACCATCTGCTGATACAAAGCAAAATACACCTCATAGGCGCCAATAGTGGTCTTATCATCCCTGGCAAAATTGATTTTGTGAATAGTCCTGCTCAAAGGCGCAAAATCCTGCTCGATGGTCTGGTCCACCAGCATATTCATATCAGCCAGATAAAGTATCTTCTTCTTCATGCCTGCTTTCAGCAGCCGATAGACAATCTGAAAAGCTGTATATGTCTTGCCTGTGCCTGTTGCCATCACCAAAAGTAGCCTGTCCTGCCCCTTGGCAATAGCCTCAACCGTCCTATTGATGGCAATACGCTGATAATAGCGGGGCGGATATGAGCCCATGCCCATATAATAAGGCTGCTCAATAATAGCTGCTTCCGCAGCTGAAACACCTTCCCCATGATTGGCTTCCTGCCTGAACCTGGCCAAAAGCTCAGCTTCACTGGGAAACTCTGCCAAAGAAAATTCCCGCTCCCTGCCGGTCAGGAAATCATGCTCGGCAAAGCCATCACCATTAGAGCTATAAGCAAAAGGAATATCCAGCATTTGGGCGTAGGTCATGGCTTGCTGCAAGCCATAAGAAACAGAGTGATTATTGTCTTTAGCTTCAACTACGGCAACAGGCTTGTTATCTGACATATACAGCAAATAATCTACCCTCTTAGGCGTCTCCCTAAAAGTCATATTCCCCTTGATATTCACCCTGCCATCCGTAATCCTCGTTTCCATAGTGATTCTGCCCGAATCCCATTTTGCAGTAATGGCAGGCGTTATGTATTGAAATTTTATATCTTCCTCAGACATCTGCTTCTTAGACAAAATTGCAACCATACTCATCGCTCCAGGTATACACATTTCCCACATCTAATTTTCTTTATTGTAGCAATGATTTTTCCTATTGTCCACTAATTCAGCAGCAATCCTGCTTTTCTCGCCCGCTGCCGCATCTTCATCAGGCCTTCCATGAGCTTCAAGTCATCCATCAGATGCAGCCGTTTCTCAGGAATATCCAGCCTTTCAAGAAAGCCTGCGGCCATCTTGCTGCCCTTTCTCTCAGCCCTGAGCAGCCAATGCCTGCTCTTTTCCAAATCCGGCATAAGCAGCCTTCCCTGCAAATACATAACGCCCAAGACAAACATAGCCTCACGGACACCTTTTTCTGCATCCTCTATCAATCGCCCGCCTTCCGGCAAAACATAATTCAAATATGACCTTTCATCCAGAAACTCCATCCAGGGCGGTGCAGCCAGCCTGTATCGCCTTTTTTCAGTCAAAAGCTCCAAAAAGCGGATATACCAGCCATTACGGATATCCTCGTCTGCCAGCCCGGTCAATTCTTCAAAGTTCATCTTTTGATATGCTTCAGCAGTCATAAGTTTTCTGACTTCATAGTATAACTTTTCCGGCTCTATGCCGGCAGACCTGATACATTCTTCCAGGCATTTGCTCCCAATCCTCAGGCCCTTTACATAGGCCCAATAGGCAAAATATTCCAGAAGCGTGCCACGCAGCTCACGATTGCAATAGCCTGATGCCTGCACTATGGCATTTTGATCTTTGACCTCTATACAGGCCAGATATTTGTCGTCTTTTTTCACGTAAAATATAGCTGATATATAATGCACTACATCCCATCTATAAGAAGCGACACAATTGCACAGGGCACCGCCTATTTCATACAAATCATCAGTGTCCTTGACCAGATGGAACTCATAGCCATCTATGCTGCACTCACAATTCAGCATTGTCCGCCCATGCCTCAGCTTATTATCATCATATTCCAGCTTGACATTCTGATATTTCTGGCGATTGACTGCTTCAGCCATCAGGTCATGCACAATCCTGGTTTCCCCCTGAGCCAGCAAAAGCTTCAATATTTCCTCGGAAAAAAGCCCCTGATAATCATACAGCATACGCAATATATCCCTGACATATTCATTCAAAGGGTTTAAGGACAGCCTGCTAAATACTTTGACAAAATGTTTTTCGCCCTTGCGCTCCAAAATAAACCTTGCATATCCGCCAAGACGCTGCCAATCACAGCCGCTTTCACAACAGTCTATAACAACCCCGTCCGGCCGAAATACTGCCCTGAAATTTGCCAAATAAACATTAAAGATAGTCCTGTCATAGCCGAAAAACTTCTGTATATGATTTATATCCTGGAGCCCCCACTGCTTCAGGATAAGAAATATCACCGGCGCATATGGGTTGAATGAATATGCCCGACGCAGGCTTTTAGGTGGCTTTTCTATGCCCAAAAGCTGGCACAACGGCTTGAAATTATCCTTCTGCTGCCAGGGAAAATGTTTTTCAAAAACATCTTTTCCGAGAAAATTACGCAGATAGGTGATATTCACATCAAATGGCCTGCTGATAAACCTGTCTGGAAAACCCACACCCTCCACAGCCATCAATACACTTGGCTTGATGCCAAAAGCCCTGCCTGCCCCCTCCTGCAGAAACTTGACCATGCTTTGCATAACAACCGGCGGAATATGAACAACATCACATCTGCGATAATCGGCATAGGAATTGCTCTTGTAATAAAGTAAATCCTCACGGGCTTTCAGCATCCTTCTGGTAGCCACATCCATGGAAAAAGACATTGTAAGGAACTGCAAGCTGGAATTTAGAGGGGCATTGCCATAGTATGGCACTCTTATGGGGCCGCACAGCATATCCAGGGCAAACATGACATAGGAATTTTCTTCCTTCCTGCAAATGCGCCAGCGAAAAGGAAAAATTGCCCTGTCCATATTCAAGGACCTTTGCCGTTCAAATCTATCGGAAAGGTCATGGTAGCACACCAAGCCCTGAAAATCTTCAACTGACTGCACACCGTCTATCCGCCGCCAGTGCCTGTCCTTGCTATTGTAAAAAAAGCAATCATCAAAATGATATAGCACAATACCGCAGGCAATCTTCTCCAAATCCTCTGTCTTATACGTTTCATCCTCACAAGTTACCCAGGTATTATTTTTTATATTCTGAACAAAAACTACGCTCTCCATATATCCACCTGTTCATGCCCTTACAGTCAATGTATCTGTTATAGCTCTATTAATTATGTCATATACGCCACTGAGCTTGATCACATGTTTATGTATCACAATACCTGCTAGTTTCACAATTCTTTGCATGAATTCACCTGAACTGGCTCCCACCATCTCCCTGAACAGTGCCTCTGTTACATCGCTAATCGTATGGGCGGAACTATTCCGCAGCCTGCTAAACTGCCCGTTCTCAAAAACATCTCCCAGCAAAACAGCTACCTGCTCCGCTTTATTCTTATCATCATAATACGCATTTGCATGGGCATACTCAATAACCCTGCACAGCAAACCAAAAGACAGCTCACTATTCCTGAAACCGTCACGCCAGCAGGCATCCAATTCTGCCAGCAGTGCTGGATATTTCTCCAGCAGCAAATCCCTGCTGACAATTCTGCCTTCCATGCACTGCCGTAAATTCAGCTTACGGCAGTTCGTGCGCACATAGTATTCCAGAAGCTCAAACAAAAAATTATTGCATTTCACCAAAAACTCGCTAAGATACCCCTTACGCTGAAAAACAACCAGATTTACAAGGTACTCCGTCAGATGTTCCGCTTTCTCCTGCAACTGTCTATTTTTGATTTCCTCAACATTCAAAAATAAACGGAAACCATCAACTCCATTGCATACCTTGCGTGCCTCCTGAGTCATGAGCTTCCGCCGCAAGGCCGCATGATGCAGCAACTCCTTTGCCTCTTTAGCAATGCTGGCACTGCCTCTGGCCAGCTCATACGCTGCCTCATATTCGTACAGCTTAATCAAGGACATAATTCGCTGCCGCTCACTAAAATATCTTATCACCTGCAAAGGAGGCTCCTGACACCGGTTTTCTGCTCCTGGCTCATCGTCAAAATTATTTGCCAGCATAGCCTCTACATCATCACCTGCCTGAACAGGAACACTCCTGCTATTTGATGCCTTGTTGGGTGAAACTACCTGTATGCCGCGCAGGCCATCTTCCACCGCTACAATCGCCATCATCGTCTTAATCTGAGGCGTACCAGAGCTGAGATTCAGCAATATTTCTGTATCATCTTCCTGCAATTCCCTTATATATCCCGGCAATACTTCGATAAAACTGTCATATAGATGGGCATCCACTATATCACTGGCAATGCACCTCACCGGGCAATCAGGCGCAACATGAGCAATAGCCCTGGTATAGCAGTGATTTGCCTGCTCCCTTTCCCACATCTCCTTTGTAAAAAACAAGACCACCTCATCAGGCTGATAGTGCCTGACAATATGAAGGCACGCCCCATCGTAGCACTCCCTGATGGGATCAGTATTCCCTATAGGCGAAAAAAGCACCTTTTTCATATACAGCTTCTCCTTCTCAAAAGATAATTACGTCCTCGATATGCTTGTCACCTATCCCCCATGAACGCACAGAAGTATTATTTGCCAGCAAATAAATACGCAGCGAATCAGTTTCCTTGTCAATAATCCTGCTGGCATCCTTCATCAGCTGTTCATATTTCTTCTTGGACAAATACGCCTCAAATGCCGACTTCTGCACACGGACTCCATAACGCTCCAGGCATTTGACCATGCGGTTACGCTTTTTATTATCAACAATGTCATAAATCACCAAAACGATATACCTCTTATCAGATTTGGCAACAAACTCTACTTCTTCATAATCCTCATAATCATCATACACGCCAATATCCATAACACATAACCTTGACCTTCTAGCGCACTCTCAATGGCTTGTAAATATCCGCATTTTCTGCCATCATCGCCTGAGAAAACAGTCCAACCTGGTGCACTATAGATTTTCTATAGGACAAATCTACATCCATATACTTATTTTCCTGACGCATACGCTTTTCAAAAGCACGCAGGAAAATTGCCCGTCCCTCACGGCTCAGAAAGATGCCAGGACGGTCATCCTTGGTGAAAAAATGCTCTGCCTTTATCTCCTTGTGATGCACCAGCCCCAATACCATAGAATCCACAATCACTGCCCGCCATTCTTCCATCAGGTAGGAAGCCAATGCCGGGTGGTGATTTTTTAATGCGTGCAAATAGCCAAAATACGGATTCAGCCCCATCCCTTCTACAGCAGTATAAATCTCATACATGAGCAATGTATAGCCGAAGCTGAGCATAGAGTTAAATGGGTCCAGCGGCGGTCTCTTGCTGCGTTTAGTAAATTCAAAGCCTTCCGGCATAAGCTTCCCCAGGGCAGCAAAATAATTCTTAGCAATAATGCCCTCAAAGCCCATCAGCTGCTCACTATCCTCTGCTGAACCGATGTGCCTGCGTATTGCCAGAATATTGTTTATGGCTGTCTCCACTTCCCTGCTGTTCGCCCTGCGGTTGTAGCGGCGCAGGACAGTAAGCTGGTTATGCACCTTTGCTTCAATGCACTTTTTACCAAGTGTTAGAAAGAACGGGGATTTTTGCAACTGAATCTGCTTCTGCTGCCGGAATACATCCACATGGCTTGTGGAAGAAAGCCTTCCATAATATTTTCCGGTGTGAGACAACCAGGTCACTGGCACACCGCTTTCCAGCAGGCTTACCATCGCCTCAGCTGAAACTTGAATGCGACCAATCAAGACCAGCCCCTCCAGCAGTTCCTCCGGGATTTCCATTATCACTTCCAGATTGCGCCCCAGCAGATACCTGCCGCCTTTCTTTTGAAGTTTGGCATTTTCTTCTGTGATATACACAAAACTCATATACATTCCCCATTCCATATTAAGTTTTCCGTCCCCTTACGGGGAGTTTGATTTTTAACTGAACTTAAAACACTTAAAAGACTATATGTAAAAACTAAGTTTCCGTCCCCTTCCGGGGATTTTTGTTTTTAACAATCTCTGGACCAAGAAAACAGTAAGCCAGTGGGGTAAAAGTTTCCGTCCCCTTCCGGGGATTTTTGTTTTTAACAAACTGCTTTCGCCTATGCTACTAATGGTTATATCAAGAAGTTTCCGTCCCCTTCCGGGGATTTTTGTTTTTAACTTTTCCTCCTGAATATTGATGATAGCTTAAGTGGAGACACAAGGTTTCCGTCCCCTTCCGGGGATTTTTGTTTTTAACGATAGACTATAGCCAGGATATAGAAAAGGCTATATCCGGCGGGTTTCCGTCCCCTTCCGGGGATTTTTGTTTTTAACCAGGTTTGAGAATAGGAGGGAAAACGAATGACGGATTTTGGTTTCCGTCCCCTTCCGGGGATTTTTGTTTTTAACTTGAAATTACTCTCGACGAATACCGCAGCTTAGTGGCGGAAAGTTTCCGTCCCCTTCCGGGGATTTTTGTTTTTAACACATGAACGAGCGTCCATTAAGTCCAGGAGCGCAGCCAGTTTCCGTCCCCTTCCGGGGATTTTTGTTTTTAACCTATTGTGAGCACTGCAACGAAAACAAGTGGTCTGACAATGGGTTTCCGTCCCCTTCCGGGGATTTTTGTTTTTAACTTTTCTATGGTCTAAGTATAGTATATCAATAACTATATGGTTTCCGTCCCCTTCCGGGGATTTTTGTTTTTAACTATTAGCGATAATCCTGTAGGAGTAGGGCGTGCAGGGCGTGGTTTCCGTCCCCTTCCGGGGATTTTTGTTTTTAACAATATAGATAACTTAAAATTGTTCTAGGATTTGAAAGGGTTTCCGTCCCCTTCCGGGGATTTTTGTTTTTAACGGGTTTTATGGTTCTCTCGCCATCTCATGCAGGTGGCACAGGTTTCCGTCCCCTTCCGGGGATTTTTGTTTTTAACTACATCTCCTGGGATGCTTGATAGCACTGCCCTCAAAGGACTATTTGCGGCGGGGAGGATTTTTTCAGGGCAACGCAAGCAGCCATTACCCGAAAAAAACTCCCCTAAAGCCACTATTTACGAGGAACGGCGGGGATTTGCAAATCCCTGATAATCTACCGCTCCCATTCCCAGTGCAGTTTTGATGCCGATACCGGCAAAATTAGCATACAGGAAAATCAAATTCATCAATCTTCTGGTCATATCATTGCCAGAAAACTTTACCCTTATGTTACCACAAAAGCCATATACATTTCCATTATTTACTGAAAAAGTTTGTGTATGAAGCGCATATTTTGTAATATGGCAACAGCTTGCCAATTCATGCTCCAATCCCTGGGCGCTGATGATATTTTCTGGAAACAGCTTATTCCATCTGGCAATCAGATTTTGGAACATGAGATAGAGCTCCGGCAGGATAACATAGTGCCCATCACGCTTAAAGCTGACAGTTGTAAGCAGATTCAGCACACCGCCCCCCGGCAATTCCTCCGCCAAAAATACCTCATCAGCCAGCTCCTGATAGCCAGCCTCTGCGTAGCTGATAATATCCTCCAGCACAATTTCCCAATGCTTTTGCGCCAAAAATAATCTTTCACCCATCAAATCCAGCACTGGCAAAATGATATTCCTATGTGCTTTCTCTGATAAGGTGCAAATCCGCCAGACAGGCACACCAAGTTCTTTATTGAAATAAACACACTGACTAAAGGGACGATGGCTGTTTTCATCATGCAGCCAGGCTGCCACATCACTCCCAACTATATCCATCAGCAGGCCATGAAATACGGAGCCCATAGAGGCATGAATCTGCTCATTGGGAGGAATAGACAGCCTCAATTCCAAGCGGCACAATTCAGGCATTATGCATCACCTCCAGCTTGCACAAGCCCATCATCTGCTGCCTCCTGCCACTGACAGCAAGTTTAATGGTACGAGGCGAAATATCCTTATCCAGCACCCGATGCCTGTGCTGCCGGAAGGACTGGTCTAAAAAGCTTTTCAGTTCCCGCATTGCCTCCCCATCATCTGCAAACAAGCTGAACCACAAGCTCTTTTGCAAAAATCCCGTGCCTGCTCCCAGGAAGCAATCAGCAGCCTGAGCCTCATCAAACAGGACACCATACCTTCTGCCAAAGACCTTCTCTTGCAAATTCAAGCCTCTCTGCATAAATGAGCGGCAATAGCCGAAAATTTCCTCAATAGAGCCTATGCCAATTTTCTGCAGCATAGCCCTGTCCATGGAAATCCGCAGCTCAAACTCACTGCCAGCAGGAATACACTCCCAGTACAGGGGCAGATGCTTCTCAAACTGATTTGACCGCCCACCATAGGTCGAGCCATCCACCCGCTGCAAAATAACAGACACCGGCTCTGCTGCCATATCACCTGCCAGTGCATCACCTACCTGCAAGCCTGCCAGCAACTTGTGCACATTACCCTTATCATCTTTATATGCAAGCAATGTTTCTTCCATCTTATTCGACAATGCACCCAAAGACCGTTTCAAGTTGCCAGACTGCAATGCATTACACATCTCTTTGCAAAATTTAGCTTTCATTCCAGGATTATGCTCCAGCAGATAAAAAATTATCCCTGTGCGAAGCATCCCCTTTATTGAGCTGCCCGGCACATACAAACTCCCGATGCCGTCACAAACACCAGTGGAAATATCATTTAACGTGCCTTTTTTATCAGATAAATCCGCCTTTAAAAAAGCCTTGCGCTTGATAAACTCATCGCAATCCTCAGCACTGAAACCTTTGCCTTGCAGCCACTGCCAGATATTTATCCTGCTGAAATTACCGTTTCGCCCCAAAACGGCAGTAAACTCATCCAGCAGCTTATTGCTTGCCAGGAATTGCGCCCATTTTCCTTCGTTGAGAAAATAAACCTGCTGCCTATTCTTGTCATATAAATATTCAAATGACTTTAGCACCTCGCCGCTGCCGATATGGACTGGTGCTACGCAGGTCAGCCTGCAAATCCTGCTTTCCAAAAAATCATTCATATACTTAACCTCGCGTAGTTAATCGCATATTTTAATTGCATGTATTTAGTCACATGCAATGTACCTCATATATCCAGCCCAGCATATAATCCTCTGCCATACCGCCAGACCGGGTGCCCTGCTTGTTCTCCCAGGTTCACCAGCTGCCCCTGCAGCCTGCGGTCAAAGCAGGAACCTGCCTCCAGCATATATACACTGTCACGCTTCACGCCCTCAGAAAATCCGCTGGATTTTCTCAGCTTATACATACCAGCCTTGGTAGCATCCAGCTCATCAGCTGATGGAAGGACAGATGATATGCACATATAACGTTTATGCTCACCTGTCAGCATGGTATGCAATGCCTTTGTATCAACATACCAGTCATAGGCATCCTCCAAGACCAGCCCATCATCCTGCAAATGAAACCTGCCAAAGCCGCTGCTGCGCTTGCCACCAATCCCGGACAGCCCCAAAGAGCACAATATATTTTGAAACATTTCACCAAAATCGTCAGGCAGTCTGGCAATAATATACAAACCAACACCAGGCTGGAAAACATTTCCCTTGACAAAATACGGCAGGGGCTGTTCACCACGGCAATTCACTTTTGTGGTAATAAACTCATTGCCCAGCTCTATTACAGCAGCAGGCTCATACTGCATGCCTGCCCGTAAGCTGTCACAATAAGGCTGCAGCTCAGACACGCGGCAATAAAGCTGCTTCTTGCTTTTTTTGCGCCTGGCTGACAGAATTTTTGCTTCTTCCAATGTAAGGCTGACATGCTTTCTGTTATTTTCCAAATAAATAAATGGCACAGGCAAAAACAATTGCGGCTCATCGCCATCAGCCAGCTGATAAGGAAACAAATCAGATAGCAAAATCTTTCCCTCAAGAGCCAGATTGACAAAATCATCTAGCATCTTGTACTCACCCTGCCCTGCCAATTCGGTACAGATGCTGCTAAATAATGTATCTGAGGTATATGCCCAGCCAGCCTGTTCCAGTCCGCCGCCCAGGGATGTATCGCCAAAATGCACCGGCCCATCAAAGCTTAATTGATACAAAAAATAACTCATATCAGGCAGCATCCCTTCAAAATCGCCTCAAGCTCCGGCTGAGTGCTGGCAAATTCCTGTATATATTCCTCATTGAGCGAGAAGAATGACAGCTCAAAATCCTTAAAGGAAATACGTCCATAGCCACGGGAGCCATGTCCGCCCAGATAATCCATCTGCAACAGCTTCAGCCCATCTGCCAAAAGCTGCATATCCGCAGCCACTTCTTCCATCCCCTCCACATTGTAAGTGACAGAAAAAGCGAACTCTGCCCCGGCTGGCACACGCTCAATCTGACGTGGATTAGCCACTGCCGTAATCCTGTTGATAGCATTCTCAAATTTTACCTCACCGATATAAGTATCCAAATCCATGGCTCTAAGCCTTGCCAGGCTTTCCTCTGTAAGACGTATATCAGCAAACTGCAATCTTGAGGCAATTGCCCCATTCCTGCCTGCTGTACCAAACAAAACCTTTATGACTTCCTTGTCTTCATCTATGCCATTCAGCCACGGCGTATCAGACAGGCTGCGAGCCAAAAGCGTTCTGACCTTTCCCTTGAGGGAGCTGCCAGGGATAATCGGCTGCTTTGTGTAAGGATCACGGATGAAAGGGCTGTCTACTGCGCCAATAGGTGCAAAATCGCTAGCTCCACCAATATGCAGGCCTGTTTCCAGCCTGAGAATAGCATTTATCTTTAACTTGCCTTTTAATGACCTGATTTTATTTTCTTTCTCACTCATGCGTCCTTACCTCCATAGAATTTGTGATAAGCAACCAATGCTTCCATATACCTGTTAAAATTCTCAAATTTGCCTATATTATTGCCGACACTTTTAACTGCTTCCAGCAATCGTGCATTATTGACAAACTTTTCAACCGGGCCTGGCTGAAACTGAGGCTTAATATCCTTCTTTTCCCTGCCTACCTGATACACAAGCTTGACCTGCAGATACTGCACCTCTGCTTCCAATTTTTCAGACATTTCCTTTGTCCCCGGATGCTCCGCCTTGTAAATAGCTACCTTATTCGCCAAAATATTTACTGCTGTAAGGAACTTGCGGATTTGATTGGTTTTCAGCCTGATAACCTCCTTGCCATTTCTATCCTTCTCAATCAAGCCTTTTATAACTTTCTCTGCTTTCTCAACTATGCTGATTTTTTTAACCTGCTCCATGCCATCATTCCCCTTTCTCGCGTATGCTGTAGATAATCAGCTCCAAGGCCGTTATCAGCTGCTTTCTGTCATCTTCCTGCTTATACCACTGGTAAAACTGCTTTCTGACCTTCTGATAGCTGCCATAGGATAAGCTATTTTCCTTCGGCTCCAGCCTGGCAATAGCATAAGCAAAGCGGGCCAGATTGATTTTTCCTTTCGTATCAATCAAAAGCTCCATCAGGCGATACAAAAGGCTTTTGCCTGCCGTCAGCCGTTCAGGAGCCTCATTGCCGGGATAACCAAGATACTGCCTGCAAAATGCCAGCTTCTCACCACAGACCTTTTCCGTGAAATCCTGCCATTTGTATACAGCCGCCTCATAATTCTTGTTGCTTTCACTATCAGGCACGCCAAACAGGGCAATACCGTCCTTTTCCGGCAGGGCTTTGGCTGCACTTTCCAAGGCTCCCGATTGCCTTGCCATTTCCGCCATAGGGCACTTGCTGTCAAAAAGGCCTATACCGGCAGAAAATGTCAATTTGCCATTGGTAAAGCGAGCAAAAGCCCTGCGGATATCCACTGCCAGCTCAATCAGCTCATCCCATGCCCCTACAATAAACATATCGTCACCGCCGGAGTAGACAATATGCACCTTGCGTGCCTTGTCCTTATCAGTGCCAAACAGGGAAAACCTGCTGTGCTGCATTTCCTGCAGGCCGTTTACTTCTCCTGCACAAAGAGTATTTACATACATCTTAAAGAACAATGACAATTGCCTTGATAGTGCTGCACTGCGCCCCAGGGTAGCATATTGCCCAGGAAAGCCAGCCATAAAAGCTGCACCGAGATTATCCACATCCGCCCGCATCACGCCAAGCCGCTTGATACCTGCCTTATCACTGCTGCCACCGGCAAGGCCAGCCAGTTCTTCCAGCTCCATAGTATTATTGTATTCAGAGCGCGTTACATAATCCCCCATCCACAGCCTTGTGGCCATTTTATTGCCAGTATTCATTTCATTTTTGCAATAGACACGCCTGATATGTTCCCTGGCATCCTCCAGCTTATCATGACCAAGGGATGTAATATATTTCTCCCCGCTGACTGACGGAACAGGCAATGAATATGCCTCCGCCCCGTCAAGCAATGTATCCGTCACCACAAGCAAATTGTGCTTCAACAGCTTTTCACCCAGTCCCCGGAGATTTCGGCATGTCTTGCACGCCCAGGTATCCGAGTCCGCAGCGGCATCATATTTCACCAGCTCAGCAGAGGAAGTATGGCAGATACTGCATTCCCGTGTGCCGTCCTTCGTCCTGTTCAGGACACTGTGAGGATTGAACAGCTGAGAGAGTTGCTCAATGTTATACCTGGCATGCTTTTCTCCTGCTATCTGGCTTCGTACCTGATAGTATTTGCCACCTAAAAGATTTTGGTCGCTTGTCCCTATTTTAAAATCAGCCGCAGAGCACTCCGCCCAGCCCATAGCCAGGTACAGCCTGCTGCCAAAATACTTCAGCAGCCAGTTATTCACAGCCTTATTGACTTCCCCCAGCACATCCAGCGTCCTTGAAGTATTCGGCAGCAGCAGATAAAATCCGCCGCCCCCGGAATAAAGCAGGTTGCACCGGCTCAGCTCCAATATTTTCAATATCTCATCCGCAACATTTTCCAGCAGCAATTCCAGATAAAATGACCGGCCCCGCAAGCTTTTCAATGCACCTTTTGATGGAATAGTATACAGGAAATTCTGAATGCCTGATAAATCCGCTCCCACCAGAAGATATACAGGCTCCTGCCGGAAGGACTGCTGCTTCGCCCCGGCAAAGCAATACTCCCGATAATCCTCTATCTCCTGCAGCTGAAAGTAATCATACATGCAGGCACCGATGGCAGCCGTCAGCTTCTGATGGTCATACAGGGATATATCTGCAACCTCTCCCCTGGCTGTGCTGGCAGGTATATAGCTTCCGATTGCTTCCCAGACCTGCAGCAGCTCATTAGGAGACATTCTGTCAGGGGAGCACTCCGCGAAATTCTTCTCCAGGTACTGCCGGAGGGAAGCATACCCCTCTGCCGTTGACTGCAAGCTGCTGACAGGGGCTGGATATGCCACCCTGTCCCTGCGCTCCATCAGCCCCAGCAACTGAAAGCCTGTCTTTTCCCCGGCACTGCTATTTTCTGCTTCGTCATTTATTTTTGGCTTATCACTTATCTCTGCTTTATCGCCTATTTCTGGCTTGTCACTTATTTCTGCTTTAGCCTTTTGTTCAACTCTATCATTTATTTTTCCGAATACATTAAACACTGACTCCAAAGGTGCCTTGGCATTGAAGCCCGATTCACCGCTTTCATTAGGACGCCTATCTGTGCTGGAAGCAATATTGTCCGCCTCATAGACGATATAGCTTATATCATCATCAGCCAGCTTTGCCTGCTTCAGCTCCGAGGCATGATGATACTTCACCGCTCGCAAAATCTCCGGCGTATCACTGATATACCTTGCCAAAAATTCCGCTCCTGCCTGGGAGTGATTTTTTCGCTGGGGCTCTGAGCGCAAAATCAGCTTGCCCGTGTCATGCAGCAGCCCTGCCATTATTACATTGTATTTGACTTTATCCATAGCTATCACCATATTACCGTACATATTTTACTTTTGAATACTTGCCTTACAAATAATTATATTCTACATCAAAACATAAATTCCTGCTTAATACAGATTTTTTTCAATAAAGCAACCACGCAGTTCACTATAAATCTATGTAATAAAAAGCTGGCAGCAGAGCAAACACTCCACTGCCAGCTTTATTTTATCCTCTCAAAGTTATACCTTTTACTTGCCGGTCCTGCCCCTCTTGGTCATTGGGATCCCCTGCTTGCACAGAGGGCACTCATCCGGCTGGTAGGTCTGTACATCCATGTGCAGCAATGCGGTGCTAGGCACATCACCAAAGGTGGCCTTGCCGCCGCTGCGGTCAACCAGCATGCTGACAGCCACAGGGATGCCGCCATGCTCCTTGACTACATCGATTACCTCGCGGATGGAGCCACCGGTGGTCACGATGTCCTCCACAATCAGCACACGCTCACCTTCATGGAGGGTGAAGCCGCGGCGGAAGGTCATCTTGCCATTCTCACGCTCAGTGAAGATGGCACGGGTGCCCAGAGCCTTGCCGGTTTCATGGGCCAGCAGGATGCCGCCAGTTACAGGGCCTACAACAGTCTCGATGTTGGCATCCTTGAACTTCTCTGCCATGGCACGGCACAGCTTTTCAGTGTAAACAGGCTTCTGCAGTACATTGAACTTCTCCACATAACGAGGGCTGTGCAGGCCGGAGGTCAAAAGGAAATGCCCCTCCATAATAGCACTGGTCTCAATCAGCAGGTCCTCTACTTCCTTTTCAGTCATAGCATCGCTCATTACTTTACACTCTCCATTTCTGCAATAATCTTCTCAGCCGCTTCCTTTGGATTGGCGGCGGCGCGAATCGGGCGTCCCACTACCAGATGGGTAGAGCCGTTCTGCAGGGCAGCTGCCGGAGTGGCAATCCTGCTCTGGTCATCTACGCTGGCACCGGCAGGGCGCACACCCGGCGTAACAATCATAAAGCCATCACCGCAGGCCTCACGAATGGCGGAAGCCTCCTTCGGGGAAGCCACCACGCCATCCAGCCCGGCTGACTTTGCCAGCTTGGCAAGGCGCACCACCTGCTCACGGATGCTGCACTGCATGCCGAGGCCCGCCCAGTCTTCCTCGTTGATGCTGGTCAGTATGGTGACCGCAATCAGCTTCGGGCATTTTACTCCCTGCTCCTCTGCCAGCTTATGCAGGCGGTCAGCCGCAGTCTTCATCATGGTATAGCCGCCGGAGGCATGGACATTCAGGATGTCAGCTCCCTGAAACATCAGGGAGCACAGTCCTTCCGCAGCCGTATTGGGAATATCATGAAGCTTCAGGTCAAGAAAAACATGCTTGCCCTGCTCCTTCAGATATGCCACGGTCTGAGCACCTTCGCTGTAAAACAGCTCCATGCCCACCTTGTAAAAGCTCACGCTGTCACCCAGCTTTTCCACTAAAGCCTTTACATCATCAAATTTATGAAAATCCAAAGCTACAATCAAACGATTATCAGCCATAAAATCCTCCACATCTCACGCATAAACATAAATACGCGCATAAATACGCGCATAAACACACGCATACGCATAACCATACACATAAACATACGCACACGCTTGCGCTTCTACTTATGCCAAATCGTCACCGCCGCCTACATAGTCCTGAATAGCCAGGCTGTAAACAAGACGGCGTTCACGCATAAAGGACAGAACCCTGAGAACCTCCCATGCCGTATCCAGGGATGTGAGGCAAGGGATGGCATGCTCAACGGTAGCACGGCGAATCTTGAAGCCGTCATGTGCCACGTTTTTGCCCTGATTCTGAGTCATGGTGTTGATTACCATGTGAATGCTGCCCTTCTTAATCAGCTGGATAATGTCGGCACTGCGCTCATGCATCTTGCCTACAACCTCAGCATCAATGCCCATCTCCTGAATAGCCTTGGCACTGCCGGAGGTAGCCACCAGCTTGAAGCCCAGCTCGGAGAAGGCCTTGGCCAGCTGCTTCATTTCCTCCTTGTCCTTGTTAGCTACGGTAAAGAGGATGCAGCCATTCAGAGGAATGTTCATGCCGGCACCGGTGATAGCCTTGTACAAAGCACGGGCATAATGATAATCGATGCCCATAACCTCGCCGGTGGACTTCATCTCAGGCCCGAGGGAAATATCCACGTCAGCCATCTTGTTGAAGGAGAATACCGGTGCCTTGACAGCCACATAAGGCTTCGGCGTAACCAGCCCGGACTTGTAGCCCAGCTCCTTCAGGGAAGCCCCCAGTGCCACCTGGGTAGCCACATCCACCATCTGCACATCAGTTACCTTGCTGAGGAACGGCACAGTACGGGAGGAACGAGGATTTACCTCGATAACGTAAACCTCATCATTAGCCACAACATACTGGATGTTCATAAGGCCCTTGACATGGAGCCCCACGGCCAAACGCTTGGTATAGTCAATGATGGTGTAGATAATCTTGGAAGAAAGAGTCTGCGGCGGATATACAGCAATAGAGTCGCCAGAATGAACACCGGCACGCTCAACGTGCTCCATGATACCCGGAATCACCACATCAATGCCGTCAGAGATGGCGTCAACCTCCACCTCTGTACCCTGCATGTAGCGGTCAACCAGCACAGGATGCTCCGGCGTAACCTGCACGGCACGGCCCATGTAGTCACGCAGCTCATCTTCATTGTAAACGATTTCCATGGCACGTCCGCCCAGCACATAGGAAGGACGCACCATAACAGGATAGCCGATATCAGCAGCCCCGGCAATGGCATCCTCCTGATTGGTAACGGAAATGCCCCTAGGACGCGGAATATTGGCCTGGGTCAGCACCTCATCAAAACGCTCCCTGTCCTCGGCACGGTCGATATCGTCCACAGAAGTGCCGAACACCTTCACGCCAGCCTTGGAAAGAGCCTCTGCCAGGTTGATGGCAGTCTGTCCGCCAAACTGGACGATGACGCCCTCCGGCTTCTCCTTGTCAATGATGTTCAGCACATCCTCGGCAGTCAGCGGCTCAAAGTACAGCCTGTCAGAAATATCAAAGTCAGTGGAAACAGTCTCAGGGTTGTTGTTGACGATAATCGCCTCAATGCCCATCTGGCGCAGTGCCCACACGGAATGCACGGAGCAATAGTCAAACTCCACGCCCTGGCCGATGCGGATAGGGCCGGAACCCAGTACCATCACCTTGCGCTTCTTGCTGGTGGTATCAACCTCATCCTCCTGGGCATGGAAGGTAGAGTAATAATAAGGGGTTGCCGCCTCGAACTCTGCCGCGCAGGTATCAACCATCTTGTAGCAAGGCAGGATGTTCATGGTCTTTCTCAGGGTGCGAACCTCATCAGCAGTCTTGCCGGCAATCTCCGCAATAGAGCGGTCAGCCAGTCCCACATCCTTGGCGCGGAGCATCAGGCTCGGGGTGATAACGCCCTCCTTCAGCTCATTCTCCACAGCGGTAATGCGGCTGATCTTCCGCAGGAACCACTTATCAATCCTGGTAACTTCATGGATTTTATCAATATCCGCAATACCCCGGCGCAGTGCCTCGGCAATCACGAAAATACGCTCATCGTTGCAGCGGGTCAGGTGCTTCATTACCTTCTCATCGTCCCACTTGTCCATCTTCTTCATGTGGAGGCGGTGCACGCCGATTTCCAGGGAACGGACTGCCTTCAGGATAGCACCCTCGAAGTTTCTGTCAATGGACATAACCTCGCCGGTAGCCTTCATCTGAGTGCCCAGTGTCTTGTCTGCATACACGAACTTGTCAAACGGCCAGCGCGGGAACTTCACCACGCAGTAGTCCAGGGCAGGCTCAAAGCAGGCCTTTGTCTTCTGGGTAACGGCATTGGTAATCTCGTCCAGGCTGTAGCCGATGGCTATCTTGGCGGAAACCTTGGCAATCGGATAGCCGGTAGCCTTGGAAGCAAGGGCGGAGGAACGGCTTACACGAGGATTTACTTCGATAACATAATACTTGTTGCTATTCGGGTCCAAGGCATACTGGGCATTGCAGCCGCCCTCGATGCCCAGCTCGCGGATAATGCGGATGGAAGCACTGCGGAGCATCTGATACTCATGGTCAGTCAAGGTCTGGGACGGAGCCACAACGATGGAATCGCCGGTATGGACACCCACCGGGTCAAAGTTCTCCATGTTGCAGACAGTAATGCAGTTGTCGTTGCCGTCGCGCATTACCTCGTACTCGATTTCCTTCCAGCCAGCCACGCTGCGCTCAATCAGCACCTGGCCGATCATGGAATACTTCAAGCCCTTGATGACGATATCAATCAGCTCGTCCTCGCTCTCGGCAATACCGCCGCCGGTGCCGCCCATGGTATAGGCAGGGCGCACAATCAATGGATAGCCGATTTCGTTAGCAAAAGCCACAGCAGATGCCACATCCTCAACGATGGTGGACTCAGGAATAGGCTCACCCAGCTTGTTCATGGTTTCCTTGAACAGCTCACGATCCTCGGCCCGCTCAATAGCCTCCAGGGAAGTGCCCAAAAGCTCCACATTGTATTTCTCAAGGATGCCCTGCTCCGACAGCTTTACTGCCAGGTTGAGGCCGGCCTGACCTCCTAATGTAGCCAAAAGGCCGTCAGGACGCTCCTTGCTGATGATTTCCTCCATGAACTCCACAGTCAGCGGCTCGATGTACACCCGGTCAGCCATGTGGGTATCAGTCATGATGGTGGCAGGGTTGCTGTTGACCAGCACAACCTCCAGCCCCTCCTCTTTCAGGGCACGGCAAGCCTGGGAACCTGCATAGTCAAACTCAGCCGCCTGGCCGATGATGATAGGGCCGGAGCCGATAACGATAACTTTCTTAATATTTTCCTTCTTTGGCACAGATTACTCCCCCTTATTCTCGCCTGTGAGCATAGTCCAGAACTGGTCAAACAGATACATGTTGTCATCAGGTCCCGGAGAAGCCTCTGGATGATACTGCACGCAGAACAGCGGCAGGGTCTTGTGGCGCAAGCCCTCTACAGTGCCATCATTCACATTGATATGGGTAACCTCCAGCGGCAAATCCTTGAGGGATGCCTCATCCACGGCATAGCCGTGATTCTGGGAGGAAATATGCACGCGGCCGTTCAAAAGGTTCTTCACCGGCTGGTTGGAACCGCGGTGGCCGAATTTCAGCTTGTAGGTGTCGGCACCCATGGCCAAAGAAATCAGCTGGTGGCCAAGGCAGATGCCGAACATCGGCTTTTTGCCAATCAGCTTCTTCACTTCCTCAATGACCTCCGGCACGTCCTTCGGGTCGCCAGGGCCGTTGGACAGGAAAATGCCGTCAGGATTCATGGCCAGCACTTCCTCCGCAGAGGTATGGGCAGGCACAATCGTCAGGTTGCAGCCCAGGTTGTGGAGGGAATTGAGGATGTTCTGCTTGATGCCGAAATCCATTACCACCACGTCAGGGCCGTCATTTTCCATCTTGTAAATCTCAGGCGTAGTAACCTCCTGCACCACTTCCTTCTTGATTGGCACAGCAAACAGCTCCTCAATCTCCACCTTGGAAGCATCCTCCGGCACGATGATGCCCTTCATGCAGCCCACGGAACGGATTTTGCGGGTAACGGCACGGGTATCCACGTTGTACAGGCAAGGCACGCCCTGACGGGTAAGGAAATCCGCCAGCTCGCTCTGCAGCTGCCAGTTGCTGCCCTCATCGCACAGCTCGCCGATGACGAAGCCGTTGACAAAGGACTTTCTGGACTGCATGAACTTCTCAGCCACGCCGTAGTTGCCTACCAGCGGAAAGGTCAGGGTGACAATCTGGCGGCAATAGGAAGGGTCCGTCAAAATCTCCTGATAGCCGGTCATGCCTGTATTAAATACTACCTCGCCGGTAGCCTTGATATTATTCAGTAAATTGCCTGTGAAAACGCTGCCGTCTTCTAAAATGAGCTTACCTTTCAAAATTACACCTCCGAAATATCTCCGGGTTGCCCCGAAGTCAAGCAAAGCGCCTTACGCGCCCCTTAGGCCAGGATTTCCCCGTCCTTCATCACCAGCCTGCCATCCACAAAGGTCATGACAGCCTTGCCCTTCAGCCTGCGGCCTACAAACGGCGAATGGGAGCCCTTGGTATAAAACTTCTTGTCGTCTACAGTCCACTCCAGCTCCGGGTCAATTACGGTTATATCAGCAGGCATGCCTTCTGCCAGGCTTCCGGCATTGATGCCGAAAATACGGGCAGGAGCCGCCGTCATCTTTTCAATCATCATGGCAATATCCAGCTTGCCAGTATGCACCAGGTCAGTCAGCAGGACGCCTACTGCAGTTTCCAGTCCAGGGAAGCCGCTCGGGGCGTACATGTACTCCCTGTCCTTTTCCTCCTGGGCATGAGGGGAATGGTCAGTAACGATGCAGTCAATGGTGCCATCCAGCAGGCCTGCCAGCACCGCATCCACATCCTTCTGCTCCCTGAGGGGCGGATTTATCTTGGTGGAGCTGTCAAAAAGCTCTACCAGATCATCCGTCATGGTCAGGTGCTGCGGCGTAACCTCGGCAGTTACCTTGACGCCCCGTGCCTTGGCCTGGCGCACGATATCCACGGCCCGGCCTGAGCTGATATGAGCCACATGCACCCTGGCATCAGCGTACTCTGCCAGCATCACATCACGGGCTACCGCAATATCCTCCGCCACAGTGGGACGCCCCTTCATGCCCAGCATGGCACTGCGATGGCTCTCGTTCATTACCCCTTCCTCCACCAGGGAAGTTTCCTCCTCGTGGTTGATAATCACCTTGTCAAAGGTTCTCAGGTAATCATAGCAGTTCAGAAGCACCTTGGCGGACCTGGTAAAATGGCCGTCATCGGAGAAGGCAATGGCACCAGCCTGCACCATATCCCCCATCTCAGCCATTTCCTCACCCTGCTGGCCCTTGGTAACGGCACCGATAATCTCCACATGCACCACGGCATCTTCTTCAGCCCGCTTCTGCATGGCTTTTACCAAGGCGGAGTTATCAATCACCGGCCTGGTATTTGGCATGGTGGCAACCCGGGTATAGCCACCGGCAGCTGCCGCCCGGGAGCCTGAACCAAAGTCCTCCTTGGCCTCCTGGCCTGGCTCCCGGAGATGAACATGCATATCAATGAGGCCCGGGGAAACAATCTTGCCCTCTGCCTCAAAAACCTCTGCGCCCTCAGAAGGAAGGTTCTCGCCCACAGCGGCAATCTTGCCATCCTCCACCAGCACATCGGCAATCTTATCTATCTTGTTGGCCGGGTCAATCACCCTGCCGCCCTTAATCAAAGTCTTCATACTTCCTTACCTCCAGTCAGTGCATGCGTCAAAATAGCCATACGGACAGCCACACCGTTCTGCACCTGCTCCTGAATAGCTGAATTGTCACCATAAGCAACAAACGGAGAAATTTCCAGTCCCTTGTTCATCGGGCCCGGATGGAGAATCAGCACATCCTTCTTGGCCAGCTCCAGACGGGCATTGTTGATGCCGAAGATGCGGGCATACTCCCTCGGAGACGGGAACAATCCTGCCTTCTGGCGTTCCAGCTGGATGCGCAGCACATTGATCACATCCGCATTCTTGATGGCATCCTCGATGCGGTCATGGACATAGATGCCGTCCTCCTCAAAAAGATAGCGTGGCAGCAAGGTCTTCGGCCCTGCCAGGTGCACCTCGATGCCCATCTTGCGCATGCCCTGAATATCGGAGCGTGCCACGCGGCTGTGGGTGATATCACCGAGAATGGCAGCCTTCAAGCCCTCAAAACGCCCCTTCTTCTCCATGATGGTAAAGAGATTCAAAAGCCCCTGGGAAGGATGAGCATGGGCACCGTCACCTGCGTTGATAATCACAGGACTGACTACCTTGGAGGCATACTCTGCAGCACCTTCTGCCTTGTGGCGCATGATGATGGCATCCACCCCCATGGCCTCTACGGTATAGAGGGTATCCCGCAGGCTCTCGCCCTTGACGATGCTGCTGGTACCGGCAGTGATGTTCACCACATCAGCCCCCAGGTACTTGCCAGCCAGCTCAAAGGAAGAACGGGTTCTGGTGCTTGGCTCATAGAAAAGAGTCACGATGGACTTGCCCCTGAGGGCAGGCACCTTCTTGATATCACGGTGAATGATGTTCTTCATTTCCTTGGCAGTTTCCAGAATAGTCTGGATTTCATCAGCAGAGAAGTCGGCCAGCGCCAGGACATCCTTGCCTCTGAGGGACACGCTATTTTTCCCCAAAGCAATCACTCCTTTTCCGTCTATGGCACAAGCGGCTGGATAAATGCCGCCGTACCATCTTCATTTTTACAAAAAGAAAAAGCTTTCCTGCACCCGAAAAGGCACAAGAAAGCCATCGCTTTTTCCACACAAAAAATACAAAATATCAGCTTCCTTTATCAGCCTCACAGGACTAATTTCAAAGGCCATATTCACTTTCACAGAAAATTGTAGCACATAGCATAGGAAAAGTCAATTTTACCCGTCAGGTATCTTAACTATCTTCCCTTATCTTCGCCAATTCCCTGCCACGCATCCCCGATATGTGCTATAATGCTCTTGCAGACAAACTGCAAAAATTTTTCAGGCGGTGATATAAAGCAATGGCAACAGGCATCATAGCGGAATACAATCCCTTTCACAACGGGCACAAATATCAGATAGGCTGCATCAAAAAGCAGCATGACTGCGGCATAATCGCCTGCATCAGCGGCAGCATTACCCAGCGTGGGGAATTTGCCCTGCTGGACAAGTGGCAGCGAGCCGGGGCAGCCGTAAAAAACGGCGCAAATCTCGTCATAGAACTGCCGGCAGCCTTTGCCTGCCGCAGTGCCCAGGACTTTGCCACAGGCGGCGTCAGGCTATTAGACAGCCTGGGCATTGTGGACACGCTGGCCTTCGGCACGGCTTACCCGGAAATAGAAAAACTTCAGCTGGCGGCGGATTTTCAGCCGGAAGCCCATAGGGAAGCCTTGCAGCAAAAGCTGAAAGGCGGCCTCTCCTATGGTGCCGCCCTCAGCCAGCTGATAGGGGAAAATACCGGCCTGAACGCCGAAATGCTCACGGAGCCCAATACCATTCTCGCCATTGAATACCTCCGCGCCCTGAAAAATAATGGCGGCATCAGGCCTCTGCCCCTTCCTCGCACAGGTACCGGTCACAATGACACAGCAGTAAAAGGTGAGTTTGCCAGCGGCACTGCCATCAGGCGGCTTGCCAGGCAGGGGCAGTTCCGGCAGCTGATGCAGCTGGTGCCGGAAGCCACCATGTCAGCCATAAAAAATACCACCATGTACCCGGACAGCAAAAAACAGCTTCCACTAATGATATGGAAGCTGCTTTCCCTGGCGGCTGAGGAAATAGCCGCCATATATGGAGTTAGGGAAGGCATGGAATATAGATTGAAGGAAGCCGCCAGCAAGCCTGACTGTGCCAGCTCTTATAGTGCGCTGATTCAAGAACTTGCCACCCGGCGCTATCCTGCCACCAGAATCCAGCGCACCCTCATGCACCTGCTGCTGGGCAGCACCAAGGATAAGATAGCTGAAATGACAGCTAGCGGCCCTTTGTACATCAGGGTACTGGCATTTGATGATATGGGACGCCGGCTGCTGAAGGACATCCGGCAAAAAACCAGCCTACCGATTATTACCAAGGTGACAGAATACCTGAACCGCCGTGACATGCAGCACCCGGACAGGCTAAGCCCCCTGCAAAGGATGCTGTACATGGATATTGCCGCCGCCAATCTCAGGGATCTGTGCCTCTCCCCCCTGCCCTCCAATCCTCAGGGGGAACAGCAAATCAGGCTCAATGCAGATTTTACCACCTCGCCAGTGTATATGGATAGAACCTCCCTGTCACTATAGTACTATAATGCCTCTATCACTATTTTCACTTGCAGATTTTTTACATCTATCTTAGCATTTTTTTATATATTTGTTGCTTGATATGCAAGATATAGAGTATTCTGCTTTTTGCCCGGCTAGCACAAAGGCTGCCATCCCATCAGAATGACAGCCCTAAAAAGTTAGCAACCAGGCATATTTTAGTTTAAATCTTGAACTTGGAAAGCTGATTCTTCAGGGTGTCTGCACCCTCCTTGGACACATTGACCTTGTTGAGAATCTCATTTGCCTTCTCAGCCACATTGACTACCTGCTGTGCCACAGTATTGTTGCCGATAGCTCCCTCCTGGGTTGCCTTGGCAATCTCCTCCATGCTGTTGTTCATGGTCTGGATGGACTGGGCAAAATCCTGGGCAGACTCGTTGCTCTGGCTGGCAAAACCATGGAAATACTCAGCGTCCTCACGGTACTGCTCTGCCGTCTGATTAATCTTCTCATAGTCCTTGTGGACATTTTCCTCCATGAATTTCAGCAAGCCATGGGCGCTGACAGACAGATTCTGCACCGCATCAGTCACACTCACGGTCAGGTTCTTGATTTCCTCGGCTGTATCATGGGACTGCTCAGCAAGCTTCCTTACCTCGTCAGCAACTACCGCGAAGCCTCTGCCATGCTCACCGGCACGGGCAGCCTCGATGGCCGCATTCAATGCCAGCAGATTGGTCTGGTCAGCAATATCGCTGATGGCCTGAGTAAGCTCCGTAATATTGTTTGCCACCTTGGCAGACTCAATAGCCTGCTCCAAAGAGGTCTTGGTCCCTGCATAGATGCGCTCGGCTTCCTTCTGTGCCTGCTGTACATCCTCCTTGAGAGCCTTTGCCCTATCGGAAATGGTGTTGGAATAATCCGCACTATCGCTGGCTTCCTTGGCATTTGCCTCCACCTGCTCCTTGATGCGGTCGCTGAGGCTCTGGATATTGGATGTAGACGCTGCCGTCTCCTCCATGCTGGCTGCCATCTCCTCGGTAACGGCAGACATATCCTGGGCACTGCCATTCATAGCACCTACCAGCTCATAGACCTCCGCAGCCATCTCGGCACTGTTGTCTGCCTCCTGGCGCACCGTGCCCAGCACCTCCCGCAGGGATTCCTGCATCCTGTGCAGTGCCTGCACCATGACGCCAACCTCATCTTGACGATTGAGCATGCCGGTATCAATGGTCTGAGTCAAATCGCCATCTGCTACTGCATTAAGCTGTTCCACAGATGCCTGCAGAGGGCCGGCAATGCCCTTGGCAATAATGATCGCAGCTGCAATGCCCACAATCAGGCCAAAGATAATGATTACTGCAAATGCCATCAGGGCAAAGTTGTAGGCCTCATCACTGGCCTGGAAGAGTATCTTGCCCTGCATAACATTCTCAGGCGTCAATTCTCCCAGATGCTGTGACACATCATCAATCTCGTTAAGCGCCTTGTAAAGGGCAATTTTGTCCTCAGGGGAAGTGCCCAGCTTCTTGGCTGCCTCCACCTGCGGAATGGTGTTATTCAAATGCTCATCCAGCTCGTTAATGATGCCCTGTATTTTCTCACCATGGCAAATCTCTTTGACAGCATTTACATCCCCCTGAATGCCCTTCAGCTTGTCAACAATATCTGTCAGCAGCACATTGCGCGGCTCCTGCGCCAGATTCTGCTGCAATACATAAGCCACATCATCCTTGATGAGCAAAAGCTGGCTGTCTGCATGAGTAAGATACTGGGTTGCCATCAGATTGGACCCGTACATATCATCTACAGCTTGCTTGGACTTGGTATTGGAATAAAGGCCGGCTGCCGCTACCAGACAGGTAATAATAAGCATAATGACAGCCAATGCCAGTATTTTGATTTTTACACTGATATTTTCCATACAAAACTCCATTCTGCCTACTTACTTGTATTTAGCTACATTAGCCTTGGTTATTTCCACCATAGGTACCAGCTTGTCCCCAGGCTCCGGGGCATTGCCCTTGCGGATTTCACCTATCAATGCATAGATAGCATCCACAATGCTGTCAGCATCCTGCTTTACAGTCAGGGTCATGCCATCCCCATTGGCAATGGAATCCAGTGCCTCCTGACCGGCATCTACGCCACAGAAAATAATATCGGGATTGTACCTGCCTGCTGCCTTCATAGCCTGCAGGGCTCCCAAGGCCATGTTGTCGTTGCCGGCGGCTACACCGTCAATCTGTGGGAACAGCTGCATCCACAGTGTCATATTCTTGACACCGTTGGCATAAGTCCAGTCACCTGTACTTGTCTTTGCCAAAAGCTGCACATCAGGGCGCTTGTCCAAAAGTGCTTCCTTGAAGCCCTCCCAGCGCAGCTGGGCAGCAGAAATAGACATATCGCCGCTGAGGTACACCACCTTGGCATTCTGAGGCAGATGAGCCGCCATATAGGCACCCTGAATCTGGCCTGCCTGCTTCTCATCATTGATTACATTGGTAAACACGCCGCCATTTACATCGCGGTTGGTGGCAATCACAGGAATCCCGGCTGCATTTGCCCTCTCCACAGCCGGAATGATGGAATCGCCGTTCACGGCAAGCAATACGATAGCCATTGCCTTATCATCCACCATCTTGTTTACCTGGTCCAGCTGCAGGTTGGCATTGTCACCGGCATTCTGAGCCTCAAATTCAATGCCGTCTGCTGCTGCCTTTGCCTGCACTCCGTCATGCAATTCCTTCGGCACACCTGAAAGGGCACTATGAGCCGCCCAGGCAATCTTGCCATCCGGATAGGATACCTTCCCCACGTTGCTGCCTCCACAGCCGCTGACCAGCATCATTAGCAGTGCCAAAAACAGCAGCATCACTTTTTTTGAACTACTCACTAACATCAACTCCTCTAGTTTTAATATTGATTTTCCTCATGCCGCCCCCACAGCATTTACAGAGCAAAAATCTTTCCTTCCCTTAATTTTCACTTATTGTTATTCTACATTACATGTACAAAATCCTCTTTTTTGCCATAAAAATTTGTAATATTTTTCCAAAACATTTCCTCATATTTCCATAACCTTTAACTGATTCAATGTTTCACAGCATATAAAAGTCCCTGCAGGAAAAACCTGCAGGGACATACAAGCAATAATCTGAAATTAACGCTTGGAGAACTGGGAAGCCTTACGGGCTTTCTTCAAGCCGTACTTGCGGCGTTCCTTCTCACGAGGATCACGGGTTACGAAACCAGCCTTCTTCAGGGCAGGACGCAGCTCGCCATCCAGAACCATCAGAGCACGAGTAATGCCATGACGGATTGCACCAGCCTGGCCGGAAGCACCGCCACCCTTTACGTCTGCGATTACATCGTACTTATCAACAGTCTCGGTCAGCTCCAAAGGCTGCCTAACGATCAGCTCAAGAGTCTTGAGGCCGAAATACTCATCCATTGCGCGGCCGTTGATGGTCACCTTGCCTTCACCTGGAACCAGACGAACTCTAGCAACGGAAGACTTTCTGCGGCCAGTACCGTAGTAGCTAACTAATGCCATTTTTTATGTTCCTCCTTACCAAGTATCAGCGAATGTTCAGCTTGAGCTCCTCAGGCTGCTGTGCAGCATGCGGATGCTCGGAACCAGCATATACATTCAGCTTTCTATACATCTGCTCACCAAGACGGTTCTTCGGCAGCATACCGCGAACAGCATGCTCGATAACGCGAGTTGGGAACTTGTCCATCATCTGACCAGCCGGAGTAAAGGTGGTGCCACCATTATAACCGGAATGACGGAAATAAATCTTGTCCGTCAGCTTCTTACCAGTGAATACAGCCTTCTCTGCGTTGATTACGATAACGAAATCACCGGTATCAACATGCGGAGTAAAGGTTGGTTTATGTTTACCGCGAAGAACTTTTGCTACTTCAGCGGCCAATCTACCTACAGTCTGACCTTCAGCGTCTACAACATACCACTTACGCTCTACATTCTGAGCGTTAGCCATAAACGTTGTCTTCATGCGATATATCCCTCCCTAGATTAATTAATCAAAATTTCTGGAATTGTCGCAAGCTGTGCCTTTGCCTCCGGGGCTAATGGAAGCGGCTGTACACGGCTCACTTGAACTATTCTATTAGATATTGGCAAAGTTGTCAAGGATATTTTGAAAATTTATCAAAAAAACAACAGCGGCACCGGTCAATGCCACCAAGGCATCGCCGCTGCCGCTGCTTTCGGAGTTCATATCTCCGGCAAATTATTAATCCTCAGACTTTTTGATGCCAAAAATCAGCTCGTCCATCAGGCCGATAAGCTGATTGATTTCCGGCTTGGAAATCTGGCCATTGGCTCCCAGGGACTCACCCTTCCTGCGCATTTCCTCGCTGATGAGGGATGAGAACAGGATAAACGGTATCTGATTGAAGCGCGGATCGCTCCTCACCAGCTTCAGCAGGCGATGGCCATCCATCTGCGGCATCTCAATGTCGGAGATAATGACACGCACCTGGTCCTCAATCGGCAGGTCAGACGACAGATTGGTGGACAGGTAGTTCCAGGCATCCTGGCCGTTGTTGAAATCACGGACAAAGCGGTAGCCGGACTCGTGGAGAGTATTGACCAGAAGCTCACGCAGCAGAGGGGAATCCTCGGCGCACAGCACATGCACGTTGGAACGCTCTACCTTCATGTCGGTAGTAGCATCGTCAAAGGTGGTCAGCTTCGCGTTAATCTCAGGATTAATCTCCGCAATAATCGTCTCGAAGTCCAGAAGCAGAATAATCTTCTCCTGCATCTTAACGATACCTACAACCCTGGACTGATCCCCCACCTCAGGCGCAGGCTCCATATTCTTCCAGGAAATGCGGTGAATACGGGATACGCTGTCTACCAGGAAACCGATATCATAGTTGTTTATCTCAGTTACAATGATGTTCTTCGGCTCATCCATGGTCTGGACATTCAGGCACCGCGGCAGGTTTACCAGCGGAATAGCCTTGCCGCGCAGGGTAAACAAGCCGTCAATATACGGATGTGCCTGAGGCATCTCCGTAACCGGCGTGCGGGTAATAACCTCACGCACCTTGGCTACATTTATGCCGTAATTTACGGAACCAATGCTAAACTCTACGATTTCAAACTCATTTGTGCCTGTTTCCAGCAATATTCCCTTATTTTCTTCGACTGCCATTCTATCGCCCCCATTTTTATCTTTCCCCAGCCTCTTTTCAAGGACTGGACTTATTTTACCACATTAATTGCCTCTCTTATATAGTAAATTCGTTACAAATAGCAAAAATCCTGCTAAACAGATAAAAAAGTTTAGGAATTATTTATTTATTTTAAATATGTCCACCCGTCGCGCATCTCTATGAGTCCGTCCTTGTACAATCGGCCAATGGCACGCTTGAAGGCTGCCTTGCTGATCTTGAACTTACCCTTGATCAGCTCCGGGCTGCTGCTGTCGCTATAAGGCATCCTGCCATCATTGGACTGCAAAAACATCAGCACCCTGTCCGAATCGGAAATCCTTGCTTTCTCCTTCGCCTCCCTCAGGGAAGCATTCAGCCTGCCATCAGGCCGTATATAGGTCACCCGGGCCTCCAGCTCCTGCCCTACCCGCGGCTTCTCCACCATTTCCTTGTTGGCGATAAAGACAATATAACGCTCCTTGGTCAGCATGAAGGCACCCCGGTCGGTAATATTGTACACCGAGCCCTTTACCATCTGCCCCACCCGGACATTTTCCGCCCGGACAGAAGCACGGCGCATCTCGTCCTCCACCTTCATGGTAACCGCCAGCCGCCCGGACTTGTCCGTGTACAGCTTCGCCCAGACCACTTCACCAATCTGCAGCTTGCCCCGCATACCGGCATAAGGCATGAAGATGCCACGCTCGGCACCTACATCCAGAAAAGCACCATCCTTGCTGACATTGATTACCCGCATCCTGGCAATCTGCCCTTCCTTCAGCTTCGGCACCCTCATGCTGGCTGTCAGGCGGTGCTTGGGGTCAAGGTACAGGAAAACCTTCACCATATCCCCGATGTGCACATCACCGGTCTGCTGGGTTTTATGCAGCAGGATATCATCATTGGTATTGCCTGTCTCCGCATCCAGGAAGGCGCCCATCTCCGACTGGCGCACCACCTTCAGCACAGCTACCGTGCTTGGCCCATACTTCAAGCTCGGCTTTTCCAGGCGTGGGGAACGGCTCTCCCTGCTGCGGCCGCCCCTGAATGAATTATTTATTCCAGCCATCGTCAATCCTCATAGGCGGTCAGCTCTGCATCGCCCCACAGGGTTTCAAGGGAATAATACTCGCGGCTGTCCTGCAGGAAGATATGCGCCACGCAGTCACCATAATCCATCAGAACCCACTCGCCCTCGCGATAGCCTTCCTTGTGCATGAACCCAATACCCTCGTCCTCCTGCAGCTTTTCCTCAATGCTGTCAGCAATGGCGCGTACCTGGGTAGTGCTGCCAGCAGAGCATACCACAAAATAATCCGTAGCAGGCGTCAAATCAACCATCTTCATCAGTACAATATCGCGCGCCTTCTTCTCGGCAGCCGCAGCGGCAATCATATTTGCCAAATCAAGCGATGTTTTTATCATACCTTTCCTCCTTCAAAAGTAAAAACTCAGAAAATACCCAAAAATCCTTCGTCCTCCTCCGGCTCAGGCTCTGCCGGGAAAAGCTCTGCCATTTTCGCATCCGTTGCTGCCCTGTCGCATACCCAGGAGCCATTGGCATCCCAGCCTCCCGGCAGCAGCACTATCTCCGGCTTCGTTCCTGACAGCTTGCGCAACAGGTTTGTAAAATGAGCAGAGTCAAAGGCCTCTATGGTGGTGACAGCCCTGCGCTGCCATACATCCAGCAGCAGCGGCAGCTTTGTCACCACATCCGGCTGCAATACACGCTGGTAAACAGCCTTGACAAAAGCCTGCTGGCGCTTGCTGCGCCCGTAGGCTCCCAGCTCATCGCTGGAAAACCGCAGGTATTTCTGTGCCGTATCACCGTCCATGTGCTGATACCCCTTAGGAATATGGATGTACAAATCCCCCTCCGGGTCCTCATAATCCATCGGCGTCTCCACATAAACATCAATGCCGCCCATGACATCCACCAGCTCCTTCAAGGCTTCTATGTCTATGGCAACGTGATGATGCACCGTCACCCCCAAAAGTCCTGTCACGGTCTGCTCCAAAAGGGGAAGCCCGCCATAATAATAAGCATTATTCAGCCTTTCCGGCTGCGGCATGCCCGGTATCTCTGCCAACGTGTAGCGGGGAATGCTGATGATGCGCACGGCACCGTCCTCATGACGGAAGCTGAGCAAAAACAGATTGTCAGCCTGCTGCCCCGTGTCCTCCCTGCCTGTATCCAACCCTACGAAAAGTATGTTGGTGTAGCCGTCAAACCGGGGATCAAAACTGGCCGCCCTCAAGGCACGCCGCTGCTTGTAATCATCATAAATCTCCGCATAGACGGCATATGTCTGGCTTGCCCAGCCGTAGAGCTTCATGGAAACCCAGCCGGCCGCTGTCAATGCACAGCCCAGCAAAATCAGGAACACAAAAACCCGAAAGAACTTAATCCGGCGTTTCTTGCGCAAGACCTTGCGCTTGCGCTGCACATTCAGTTTTGTCTGGCTTTCCATGGGCATCAATCCAAATCCTCAGCAGAAATTTTCTTCAGCAGTATATCGTTCCTGGCAGCTATGGTGTCGGGATGCAAGAGATGCCCCTTGGCAGCGACGAAAATAATGGACTGGGTAAGTCCCTCCAGCACCATTTCGTCAAGCTCCGCCTCCCGGGAAAGCCTGCGCAGCTCCTCCACCTCAGGATAAGCCCTGCCCGGCTCAATCATATCGGCAAAATAGATAATCTTGTCCAGCACGGTCATATTGCTGCCGCCTACAGTATGGCGGTAAACCGCCCGGGCAATTTCCTCATCATCTACGCCATATTCCTCCCGGATCAGGCTGGCACCGATATAGGCATGCAGCAAAAGGGGCATAGCCCTTTCCACCTGCCCTATCCTGATGCCGCGCCTCACAGCCTCCGCGATAAGCTGCTCATTGGGATACTGCCTGGCGCAGTCATGCAAAAGCCCGGCAATACGCGCCTTCTCTACATCAGCCTGAAAGCGCTCTGCCAGGAACACCGCTGTCTCAGCCACTCCCAGGGAATGCACATAGCGCCCCGGCTTCAGGCGGCTTTTCAGCTTTGCCTGCATTTCCTCATAAGTCATACACAAAACCTTCCCAACATTGCCATTATAACACATAAATTAATTTTTATAAATACAGTCTTTCCTTGTAAATATATTGTTCCACCGCTTCAGGAACAATATAACGGACTGTCTTCCCCTGGCGCACCCTTTCCCGGATATCAGTGGAGGAAATCTCCAGCTCAGGCGTTTCCAGGCAGTGAATTTTCTCTGCCAGCCGGCCAAAACGGCGGCGGATCTCCTCCATATCCGGCAGGCAGCCGGGACGGGATGCCCCCACGAAATGGCACATGGACAAAAGCTCCTCAATCCTGTTCCAGGTGTGGAGGCTGGCCACCGAGTCAGCTCCCACGATAAAATAAAAATCCGTGTCCTCCCCATGCTCCCTGATAAGCTCTGCCAGGGTATCACGGCTGTAGGAAGGACCGGTACGCCGCATTTCCATATCCGATGCCTCAAAACGGGGATTGGAGCAGATGGCCAGCATGGTCATCATGTACCTGTGATGGGCGGCGGAAATATCCTTGCCCAGCTTATGAGGCGGCACTGCCGCAGGAATAAACACCACCCTGTCCAAAGAAAATTCATCCATAATAGTCTCTGCCACAATCAGATGCCCCAGATGTATGGGATCAAAGGTGCCGCCAAAGATGCCTATCCTTTTTTTTACTGCCATGCCTGTCCCCCCCCATTCCTACGGTACCAAAACACCAAGCTCCTCAAAAAACACAGCTGCTGCAGCGGATGCCATTGAAAGCAGCATTATCGCAGCCGCTTTGGCATAATCACAGATATCGTGCCGCCCCTTGGCCGTATGCCAATACTGCCCCAGGGTACGGAAGCAGCCCCGCAGCCTAGCGAACCTGCCCATCGCCCATAATCAGGTATTTGGTGCTGGTCAGCGCCTTCAGCCCCATAGGCCCCCGTGCATGCAGCTTCTGGGTGCTGATGCCGATTTCCGCACCAAAGCCAAATTCGCAGCCATCAGAGAAGCGGGTAGAGGCATTGACATACACCGTAGCCGCATCAATGCAGCGCTGGAACAGCCGTGCATTGGCCAGGCTTTCCGTCACAATTGTCTCAGAGTGGCCGGTGTTGTACCTGTTGATATGCTCCACAGCCTCCTGAATGTCAGCCACTACCTTTACGGATAGAATCAGGTCATCGTATTCCGTTGCCCAGTCCTCCTCCGTTGCCTCGCCCATGCCTACTACCAGCTCACGGCACTTCGGGCAGCCCCGGAGCTCGCAGTTCTTCTCGGACATAGCCTTGACCAGCAGCGGCAGGAAATCAGCCGCTACCCTTTCGTGCACCAAAAGTGTTTCCATGGCATTGCAGACAGCAGGTCTTGAAGTCTTGGCATTGACAGCTATCTTCAATGCCTTATCAAGATCGGCAGACTCATCCACGAAGGTATGGCAGATGCCTGTGCCGGTCTCAATAACAGGCACCTTGCTATCAGTTACCACCTTCTGAATCAGGCCGGCACCGCCCCGAGGTATAATCACATCGATATAATCCCTCAGCTGCAGCATCACATCCACGGCAGCCCTGTCTGTCTGCTCTATCAGCTGGATGGCGCCCTCAGGGATACCGGCATGATAGGCTGCCTCCGCCATAATGCCTGCAATTGCTTTGTTGGAAATAATCGCCTCGGAACCGCCCCGCAGGAGAACGGCATTGCCGGATTTCAGGCACAGCCCGATGGCATCCGCCGTCACGTTAGGCCGTGCCTCGTAAATCATGCCCACGACACCCAGCGGCACCCGTACACGGCGGATTTCCAGCCCGTTAGGACGGACATTGGCATAATCCTCCTCCCAGATAGGATCAGGCAGGGCAGCTGCCTGACGAAGGCCGTCCGCCATGCCTGCCACCCGGCTCTCATCCAGCATCAGCCTGTCCAGAAAAGAACGCTTGATGCCCTTTTTCCGCGCTTCCTCCAAATCTACGGCATTTGCTTCCAATATGGCGCTGCTGCGCTGCTCCAAGGCACGGGCCATAGCCAGAAGCGCATTGTTTTTGGTAATCGTCGAAAGCATATTCATGCTCCGGGAAGCCTCTTTTGCCAGCCGTGCCTGATTGACAATCTTATCCTGTAAAGCCATATATTTCCCTCCAAAACCACATTCGTTTTTCCGATCTGCTCCGTCTATATTATATCATATCATAAGTACCATGTTATCACGATGAATTACCTCGTCATGAATTTCCCCATCGAGAATATCCGTAAAATCGCTGGTCTTCCTGCCCTTGATTTTTGCTACGGCAGCTGCATCATAAGCGATAGTGCCCCGGGCAATCTCCTGATAATCAGCTGTCAGCACCCGTACCGTGCTGCCTGCGGTATATTCCCCCTCCGTGGCGAGAATACCGGCAGCCAGCAGGCTGGAGCCCTTCTTTAACGCCTTTACGCAGCCCTCGTCCACCACCAGGATGCCGGAAATGCGCTTGCCAAAGGCCAGCCAGCCCTTCCTTGCCCTGAGATGGGCATCCTTGGGCGGAAATACCGTGCCCACATCCTCACCGGCAATAATCCTGCCCAGCATGCCATTTTCACCGCCGGAGGCAATAAACATGGTAACACCGGCAGCAGTGGCAATCTTCGCCGCCTCAATCTTGGTAGCCATGCCACCGGTGCCTACAGCGGAGCCTGCGCCTCCTGCCATAGCTTCCACCCCGGAGGTTATTTCCTTTATTTCTGACAATAGCTTCGCCTCCGGGTGTGTCTGGGGATTGGCATCGTATACCCCGTCAATATCCGACAGGATAATCAGCACATCGGCATCCACGATGGCAGCCACAGTGGCAGACAGGGTATCATTGTCACCGATTTTCACCTCTGCCACCGTTACCGCATCATTCTCGTTAATCACCGGGATAATCCCCGATTTCAGCATGGCCATCAGGGTATTCCTGGCATTGATATACTGATTGTGATTGGCAAAATTTTCCTTGGTCAGGAGCACCTGGCCTGCCACCTGCCCGTACTCAGTAAAAAACTTGTCGTAGAGGTGCATTAAAAGCACCTGCCCCACAGAAGCAAGGGCCTGCTTTTCCTGCATGCTGTCCGGCCTCTCCGAAAGCCCCATGCGCACCATGCCTGCCCCGATGGCGCCGGATGTCACCAGGATGACCTCCCGCCCCTGGCTGGCAAGATCCGAAAGCTCCCTGGCCAGATGCTCAATCCTGTAAAGGTTGATTTTGCCATTGGGGTACAGAAGGGTGCTGGTTCCGACCTTGACGACTATACGCTTGGCATCCTTTATCTGTTCACGGGTATTCATGGCAAATCATCCTTTCATGAATGTACAACATCCTGTTTTTCTTGTCTTGGGTATCTATAGCCTGTATTTATCTTCCGATTTAATTACCAAAATTACTTTGGCAGCTGGATTTTCGGCTTGTCAAAATTGCGGCGGAACAAAAGCCCGTTGCGGCCGATTACCTGCACCAGGTCAGCATTGCACCGCTCAGCCAGTGTCGTAATGGCATCCTCTGGCTCCTCGAAGCAGTTCTGCAGCACCCGCACCTTGATGAGCTCACGCTTCTTGATGGCCTCCAAGGCAGCCTGTACCACAGTAGGGGTAACCCCCTCCTTGCCCATATTGACAACAGGGTCAATTGTCATGCCCATAGAGCGCAGAAAACGCTTCTGCTTGCCGGTCAAAGTATTCTTTATCAATGTTTATCCTCCCTGTATAATCTTACGCTATCTCACGAATGTTCACTCTCTGTACTCAAATTCCATATCGCCGATGTGGACGGTTTCACCTTCCTTGATGCCCCGTTCCTGCAGCTTCTTGTCGATGCCCTTGATGCGCCAGATATACTGGAAGCGGCGCAGTGCCTCGTCGTTGCCGAAATTGGTCATGGCAACCAGCTTTTCCAGGGATTTGCCGCTGACCACGAACTCGCCGGAAATATTCCTGCTGATGGTGATTTTGTCCGGGTCCTCCGCCTGTGCCTCGTAAACCTTCTCGCCTTCCTCGGCATCAGGTTCCTCCACATATTCGTCAAGAGCCTTTGCCACTGCATTGATTAACTCCTTCAGCCCCTGTCCCGTGGCCGCACAGATAGGGAAAAGCTGAATCCCTTCCTTATCTGCCAGCTCCCGAAGGCGCTGGAGATTTTCTTCCGCCCCAGGCAAGTCCATCTTGTTGGCAGCCAGAATCTGGGTACGGCGGGCAATCTTCTCGCTGTACAGCTTCAGTTCCTTATTTATCTTGTAATAATCCTCCACAGGATCCCTGCCCTCGATGCCGGAAGCATCCACAATGTGCACAATAATCTTGGTGCGCTCCACATGGCGCAGGAAATCATGCCCCAGGCCCACGCCCTCGGAGGCACCGTCAATCAGCCCCGGAATATCAGCCATGACGAAGGTCTTCTCATCCCCCAGCTCGCCTACGTTCACCACGCCCAGCACAGGGGTAATAGTGGTAAAATGATACTCGGCAATCTCCGGCCGCGCCGCGGAAACCTTGGACACCAGGCTGGACTTGCCCACGCTAGGATAGCCCACCAGCCCCACATCTGCCAGAAGCTTCAGCTCCAGCAGCAGGTTCTTTACCTCCCCCGGCTCACCAAACTCGGCAAAGGTCGGGGCGCGGTTGGCACTGTTGGCAAATTTGGCATTGCCCCTGCCGCCACGGCCGCCTTTGGCAATCACTGCCTCCTGTCCCAGCTCCGTCAGGTCAGCAAGGATTTCGCCGGTATCCGCATCCTTGACCAGGGTTCCCTGAGGAACCTTGACAATGCAAGGAGGCGCATTATGGCCGTACTGATTCTTTATATCGCCATTTTCACCGTTCTTGGCTGTGAATTTGCGATGATAGCGGAAATCCAGCAGCGTGTTCATATTGTTGTCCACCCGGAAAATCACGTCACCGCCCCGGCCGCCGTCACCGCCGGATGGGCCGCCCTTGGCTACAAATTTCTCGCGACGGAAGGCGGACTTGCCATGGCCGCCCGTGCCTGCCGTAACCTTGATAGTAATTCTGTCAATAAACTGCATACCTTGCCTCCTTCTAAATCTGATGATGTATAAAAAGCTGGTATTGAAAACAATGCCAGCTTTTTATACATCATCTAACATCCGCATAACTATGTAACATATAATATATATACATAACATATGACATACAGCATACATCGCATAACATATAACCGCCAGTTATATAGCCATATAGCATATAACTAAAAAAATACCTGCACCCGTTCAGGCGCAGGTATCTCTTTACTATTACATAGCAGCGTCTTCTACTGCATAAACGCTAACCTGACGGTTGAAACGTCCCTTACGCTCGAAAGCAACACGACCAGCAATCTTTGCATAGATGGTATCATCCTTGCCGATGCCTACGCCATTGCCAGGATGGAAATGAGTTCCTCTCTGACGAACGATAATGCTGCCTGCGGTTACAACAGTGCCAGCCTGCTCCTTGACACCAAGGCGCTTTGCCTCACTGTCACGGCCGTTACGAGTGCTGGATACACCTTTCTTATGAGCGAACAGCTGTAAATCAAACTTAAACATCAGGGTTACACCTCCTGTACCACTGAAATACTAATTTCATCCGGATCATACTCTTGGATATCATAGAATCCAATAAGCATTGTCTCTAAAATTGCATCAGTTAATTCATCGGGAACACCCTTGAGCCTTGCATGCAAGTCACCACTCGCTACTCTATAATCAACTTCGCGATGTAAGTGCTGCCCTACGCCCTTCAAGGCGGTCTGTGCTAATGACGAAATCCCGGCACAGACAATATCACTGCCATACTCCCCGTGATGGCCACGGACATCATAGCCGGATATCCTCCCCTGGGAATTGCGATAAACCTTTATCTCAATCATTTATCTCAAATAATTAAGCTTCGATCTTCTCGATAACAACCTTGGTAAACGGCTGACGATGACCCTGGCGCTTGCGATAGTTGGACTTAGCCTTGTACTTGAAGACCAGAATCTTCTTGCCCTTGCCCTGAGCCTCAACCTTTGCGGTAACCTTTGCACCATCAACTACTGGCTTGCCAACAACAACATCGCTGTCCTTTACTACGGTCAGAACCTGATCAAAGGTAACAACATCACCCTCAGCAGCCTCCAGCTTCTCAACCAGTACAGTATCGCCCTCAGCAACCTTGTACTGCTTGCCACCAGTCTGAATAATTGCGTACATTCTCTTACACCTCCCTGTTATTGTACTCGCCAATTACGGTAGAAACGCCCTGAGGCACTTCATTTACAAACCTCATCGTGCGGTTGGGGAAAGCGCATCTGCAAACTGTTGCAGTGCACTCACATTGATACATTTTACCATCTGAAGCCTGATGTGTCAATTCTTTTTATACAAATATTTTTATACAAAAATGTATTTCAAAACGAAAATTACAGCCAATACATACACTACAGGACTGATTTTCTTCTTGGCGGCAGCACCGCTGAACAGGTTGATGATAACATAGGAAATCACGCCCATGGAAATGCCCTCGGAAATGGAGTACATGAACGGCATGGCGATAGTGGCGATATAAGCAGGCACAGCCTCGGTAAAATCATCAAAATTGATGCGCATCAGGCTGCTGAGCATCAGGAAGCCCACCACAATCAGGGCAGGTGCTGTAGCAAAAGCCGGAATTGCCAGGAAAATAGGTGCCAGGAACAAGCTCAGGGCAAACAGCACGGCGCTGACAATGGCAGTCAGTCCGGTACGTCCGCCTACGCCTACACCGGCAGAGCTTTCCACAAAAGTAGTAACCGTGGAAGTACCCAGCACTGCACCGGCAGTAGTAGCAACGGAGTCAGCCAAAAGGGCGCCCTTGATATTTGGCAGGCGGCCATCCTTGTCCAGCATATCAGCCTTGGAAGCAACGCCAATCAGGGTTCCCAAAGTATCAAACAAGTCTACGAACATGAAAGTGATAACAATAGTCACAAAGTTCAGGGTAGCAATGGCACTGAAATCCATCTGCATGAAGGTCGGTGCCAGGCTAGGAATAGCAATGCCGTTAGCAAAGCTCGGCATAACAGAGAACATGCCCTGGGCAGGATCCGGCACATAAAGCCCGGTCAGCTCGCAGACAATACCTGCAACCCAGGTGCCAAGAATGCCCCAAAGAATACCGCCAGGTACCTTCTTGGCCATCAGCACGGCAGTGAACAAGGTTCCTAAAAGTGCCAGCAGTGCACCCATGCCAACAGTATGGAAAGAACCATCCATCAAAGCGGCGCGGAAAGGATACAGTCCCACCAGCGTAGGTCCATCCACCACAATCTTGGCATTCTGCAGGCCAATGAAAGCGATAAACAAGCCGATACCGCTAGTAACACCGTATTTCAGTGCTGGCGGAATGCAGTTAAAAATCGCCTCACGCACTTTGGTAAGGGACAAAATAATAAAAATAATACCTTCCACAAATACAGCAGCCAGCGCAATCTGCCAGGAATACCCCATCTGTGCCACTACGGTAAAGGCAAAGAAAGCATTCAGCCCCATGCCCGGTGCCAGTACAAAGGGATAATTGGCGAGAAACGCCATAATCAATGTACCAATGCAGGCACCAATGGCAGTAGCTGCAAATACTGCACCTGCATCCATGCCCGTAGTTCCCAGAATACTAGGATTTACTGCCAGAATGTACGCCATTGTCATAAAAGTGGTAATACCGGCAATGACCTCTGTACGGGCATTAGTACCATGCTCCTTTAGATGAAAAAATTTCTCTAAAGCCTCATTCATTTCTAATCCTCCTCTACTTCCTCATGAAGCTAATAAAAAAGAATACGCCGACTAGAAAACCAAGCCGGCGAAACTAAAATACTCACTTATCTTACATTATTTTGAAATAAATTGCAATAGAAAAAATGGCTATGTTCAGCAAATTAAGAGAAAAACTCAGCATCCCTTCTAGTCTTCCAAAGCCATCTCTGCCGCCCTTGCAGCATGAATCACTGTCGTGTCAAAAACCGGCAGGACGGAATCCTCCGCCCTCACCAGAAGGCCGATTTCCGTGCAGCCCAGGATTACACCCTCGGCTCCTGCCTCCTTCAGCTTGCTGATGATTTCGGCATATTGCCTGCGGGATTCCTCCCGGATTTCCCCCCGGCACAATTCATTGTAGATAACATCGTTGACGATTTCAATGTCACCAGCCTCCGGCACCACTACCTCTATGCCATTGTCCACAAGCCGCTGCTTATAGAAATCCTGTGTCATGGTGTACTTGGTTCCCAGCAGTGCCGCCTTTTTTATGCCTTGCTTTTTTAGCATTTCTGCCGTCGCATCGGCAATGTGGATAATGGGAATATGCAACTTTGCCAGCATCTCAGGCACAACCTTATGCATCGTATTGGTGCAGATGACGATATAATCCGCCCCTGCCTGTTGCAGCTTCACCGCCGCCTCAGACAATATCTCCGCACTCCTTGCCCAATCGCCGGAAACCTGGCAGGCCTCAATCTCCGCAAATTCCACGCTGTAGAGAATAATCCGGGCAGAATGCAGTCCCCCCAGCCGTTCCTTTACCGCTTCATTGATAATCCTGTAATAGGGAATGGTGCTCTCCCAGCTCATGCCGCCAATTAACCCCAATGTCTTCATACAGCTTCTTCCTTTCTCCCAACAAATATGAAAAAAGCACCAAACCGAAGTTTGATGCTTCATTTTCCAAGATGGCGGAGCAGAGAGGATTCGAACCTCCGCAGCCTTGCGACCCTAACGATTTAGCAAACCGTCCTCTTCAGCCTCTTGAGTACTGCTCCGTGAAAAAATGGCAGGGGCAGTAAGAATCGAACTCACAACCTACGGTTTTGGAGATATGTTGTCATTGTTCATATACGCTCACTACGTGAATTAACGCACTTCTACGAGCAATATTTTACTTAAAATTCACCTATAAACAACAACCTACCGATTCTATGCCCACACAAAATGCACATTTTGGCACCAAAACGTTCATGAATGTTTATACATATCGAAATTTCACATAGATAGATTAGCACAAATTTGTATAAAAATCCACTCATATATCTAAAACAAAACTATCATCAGGTGAATGATTCTTTATAAATCACCGGCCTTTATTTTGATTTGCTTTTCTTGCTAGCTCATCTGCCAGAATCTTTTGCCCTATGGACTTAATCCTGTCTACTATCTCAACGCCATTTTCTTGGACATGCATTTCTAAGCCGCTTATGCAGCGGATAACCGTTGGTCGGCAGAATAGGCGGGAAAATAGCATTTCTAAGCCGCTTATGCAGCGGATAACAGCAATATTTTACACTAAACATTATATCTGGTGCAATATTGAAAGGTAAATTCACAATTCGACCAAACTACAATTCTACTCAAAGAAAGCAGCCTGTGCGTACACACTGGCTGCCTTCTTTGTTATCCTTCAAAAAGGAATTTCTTCCTGAACTTCATGCCCACCAAAAATACTGGTTTCATCCTGCTTTGTTCCAGCTTGTCCACCACCTGTAAATGAACTTTCATCAATGACAGTAGCAGCAGTCACTGTAGATGCTTCAGATGGAAATGGAATATCATCTGTATACTCATTTCCAGATGGCTTCTTACCGATATTTCTCGGATCAAATTCTACATGATATGCCTCAATATAATGCTGGGTTATTTTGGCGCCTGGATATTTTTTTGAATCATATGTCGTAGATTTTAACTTACCTTCCACGACAATCTTATCGCCAGTATACACATTATTGACACACGCCTCAGCTAACTTATCCCACACATTAACCTGGATAAATGTAGTTGCTGCATCTTTTTTGAAAGTATCCCGTATGGCCAGATTGAACTTTGCCACTGGAGTTCCGCTCGTTGTGTATCTGATCTGAACATCCGTAGATACATTTCCACTACCACACCAATGATTCATAACTTATCATCCTTTCCAATTACCTATTATTTTTGCCAGCGATTTACACGGCTCTTAGTCCACTGATTAAACGTCAATAACTTTGAATTGCTCCACATGTGAGAAAAAATATCTTCATGCCTGGCTTTTTCCCTGGCCCGGCTCCACTCTTTATATGCAGCGCAAGAGCTATGACATGTTATATACCTATCCTGGCAATTCATACAGGGTGCCCCAGTCCTGACCAAATATCTTCCCTCCTTGCTTATGAAAGTCTGTTCAAGGCTATATTGAAATAATTTTTATCCATCTCAATGCCAATGAATTTCCTATTTGTATTTTTACATGCAATTCCAGTACTGCCACTTCCCATACAACTATCTAAAACGACATCCCCCTCATTTGTGTACGTTTTTATGAAGTATTCTAACATTGCAATAGGTTTCTGCGTAGGATGCAGAGAGGATTTCTGAGTGTCCCACTTGAAAGACAGTATATCCACCGGGTATCTGCTTGTACTTCCACCACCTTTTACGCCCGGCCTAGTAGCACCATAACAACTTCCATCTCCCCCATGCTTCATATATGTATGTACAGGAGAATGTCCGTAGGTCATCTGGGGATTATATGTAGGTAACTTTTTATAAAAAATTAATACATTTTCATGTCCTTTAAGCGGGGCTCTTTTGGCATTCAGATGACCAGTTGCACGTGTTTTATGTATAATCCACTCATAACGAAACATTGATAAGTTTGAACATGCCAATACTTTATCGAAAGGTGCCTGGGCAAATAAGGCGATGCAGCCATTTTCTTTGATTATGCGAAGATATTGCTTCCATAGCCTTTTTAAATCTATATTGCTGTCCCATGAATTTTGTGTGGTTCCATACGGCAAATCAGTCAAAATCATATCGATGGAGCTGTTACGAATTTTATCCATTTCGTACAAGCAATCACCTAAAAAGCAAGTTAATTCGTACATGCTAACAATTCTCCATTTCCGGCTTACCATTCTTATCCCAAAACATTTCCTTGCAATCTGGATAGCCCGTACATCCCCAGAATTTTGCTTTTTTGCCTTTGCGCTGCACAAGCGGCTTACCGCATTTAGGGCACTTCGGTCCGTTAGCTGGCGGCTTAGGTTTTGGTTCCAAGTTAGGCTTACCATTTTTGTCCTGGAATGATGTTTTACATTCCGGGTAGCCTGAGCATGACCAAAAGAAACCCTTGCTTCCCTTTATACGCCGCAATGGCTTTTGACAGTTTGGACAGACATAAGCTGCTTTCGCTTGCTCTATCTGAATGCTATCTAAATTCTTGAGAAGATTTTGGATGTACCCTTCCTGTTTTGCCATAAAATCCTTGATAGGTAATTCCCGTTTACTGATCGCATCAAGATCTTGCTCCCATTTAGCAGTGATGTCAGGATAAGTCATATTTTCATCCACTATCCTCAATAGTAGAAAACCTACTTCCGTAGGCACTAAATTTTTCTTTTCCACCTTTACATAACCGCGTTCCTGAATCATTTCTATGATGCTTGCTCTGGTAGCTTCGGTGCCAATTCCAGAACATTCCTTTAATGAAGCTTTTAAGTTTTCATCTTTGACATATTTCCAAATTTCCTTCATCGCTTTGATGATTGTGGATGGCGTAAACCTGACCGGTGGCTTCGTTATACCGGCTTTAACCTCACTATTGCCAAACTGGACACTTTCGCCTTCCTTTACACCTGGCAAAGATACATCTTCCTCCGCATCATTCTCATCATCGTGTTTATATAATTTTTTCCATCCCAGCTCCTGGATAACTGTGCCGGTCGTTTTAAAAACTTCACCAGCAGCTTCTGTCAGAATCGTAGTAGTGAGAAATGTCTTGACCGGATAGAACTGTGCCAAATATGCTCTGGCAATCAATTCATACACCTTCTTCTCATCACCACTCAACTTCGCAAAATCTGGTTTTACTGTGGTAGGAATGATTGCATGGTGCGCGGTAATCTTTTTATCGTTCCAAGCCCGGCTTCTTATTTTAATGTCTGCGCCTTGAACCAATGTATACAGCTCATCTGATATTGATTTAATGTTATTCAATATGCTGCCAATATCACTAAGCTGATTCTCCGGCAGATACTCGCAATCAGACCGTGGATATGTTGTCAGCTTTTTCTCATATAGCGATTGCTGTATATCCAATACCTGTTGTGGCGAAAAGCCGTATAACTTTCCAGCATCTATCTGCAAGCTGGATAAGCTATACGGCAGCCGTTGCAGGCTTTTGCCAGGCTTTTGCTTAACCTTAATAACGGTACCATTAACACCTTGTACTTTTTTGCTGATTTGATTAATAATCGCTCTGTCAATAATGTGACCTTCGGCATCCGTCCCAGGACAATCATCTGGTATCAGCCAGGTCGAATTAAAAGTATCCACGCCTGTTTTCCAAGTAACAATCAGATTATAAAACTCCGTTGGCTTGAAATTTTTAATTTCAAGTTCCCTACGAGCTATCAATGCAGCAGTCGGTGTCTGTACTCTGCCAATACTAAGTTTTAAGTCATATCCGGCAGACCGTGCTTTTAATGTATAAGCCCTGGTGAAATTCATGCCGATTAGCCAGTCTGCCCTGGCCCGTGCCAAAGCGGAGTTACGCAATCCAACATACTCCCGGTTATCTTTCAAGTTGCTTAGTGCTATCTTAACTGACTTGTCATCTAACGCATTTAGTAGAACTCTTTGCACCGGTTTGTAATTGCTGTTGCCAGGAGTAAATACTCCAAATTCATTTAAGACTTCATCCACCAACAGCTGCCCTTCGCGATCCGGATCACCAGCATTTACGATTACATCAGCCTTGCTTACCAGCTGCTTGATGATATTGTATTGTTTTTTACAATCAGGGCTGACTTTGAGTTTCCATTTCACAGGAATAATCGGTAATGTTTCCATTTTCCAAACTTTATACTTTTCGTCATATTCGTCCGGATTGCACTGCTGCATAATGTGCCCAAAGCAATATGTGACAATATCATCGCCACAATCATAATATCCGTCTTTGCGATTTTTACTGCCCAGGCCTGTTGCTATAGCCAAGGCAAGGCTAGGCTTTTCCGCTATAAATAATCTCATGTTTGCTCCTAAAATTCATTGTTGTTCATAAAACTCAATTGCCCGGCATCCGATACCGCTTCTGAATTTTCTCCTGGCGAAGATTCTGCTTTCTTCTTATGGCTCGTTTTCGCTGGTGCCGCCGGAACATCAATGCCAGTTGCAGTAAAAAATTTCTCCAGATTCTCATTTGTCAGCTCCACCTGCCCTCTCTCGCACATATCCAAAAATTTCTTGCTGAAAGCCTCTGCCTTCTTTTGCTTCAACATTTTTATATCCGCTTTCAAGTTCTTGATTTTTTCCTTATACATCTGAATCTTTTCTTCACTTTCCAGGATGAGTTTTTCTTTTTTGGAAATTTCACCATTATAGTTTTTTTCGACCATAACATTATCTCCCTTCGTAATATAACCTGCATTCACAAATATTAATGTGAACTGAAATACCATATGATATAGGCTAGCATTGCAATTAAATATAATGTTGACTTTAAAGAATTTATTGCATTCGTTAGATCCTTAATCTCGTTTTCGTTTTTTTGCATTTTCTTCATTCTTATCCATCACTACAATCCTCCCTAGGTAATTTACTATTACCATCTATCAAATTTGTATCCTTTAAAATATCTTTAAACATACTTCCTTACTCCTCATTGTATTCATGATACCCTTTATCATCTCCAAGAATCCCGTCGCTTATATTACTAGATGCTTTGCCGTCACTACCCACACTAAAAAGAACAAATCCCTCTCTATTGCACTTATATCTGTAGTATATTCCTGAGCCTGCATATGGATCTTCAGGGATTGTTTCAATCCAAGGACCATAGCCATCTTTAGTCACGATTAAGTCTTCTAGATTTTTTGGAAAAGTGCCTATTTCACTTTTATACTTTTTGACACATTCATACAATATGGTCAGATCTTCTGCAGATTTTGTTCGTTTCAACTCACTATTGGAATCAGAAGTATATGCATATGCAAAACCTGTAACAATTAGCACAGTCATTGATGTAATAAACGGACTCACAAGAATCTCACAAATATCTTTAAAACCAATACATTTAAACATGATTTCTTAGTTCTCCGTATATTCATGATACCCTTTATCATCTCCAAGAATCCCATTGCTTATATTACTAGATGCTTTGCCGTCACTACCCACACTAAAAAGAACAAATCCATCTCTATTGCACTTATATCTGTAGTATATTCCTGAGCCTGCATATGGATCTTCAGGGATTGTTTCAATCCAAGGACCATAGCCATCTTTAGTCACG
>OBLI01000160.1_pt1 | contig 72621 bp, 59 predicted proteins | sample 1519701 | NCBI WGS metagenome assembly OBLI01 (sample SAMEA3663005, study PRJEB22513) | pig gut metagenome | biome: pig gut; feature: pig-associated habitat; material: faeces | place: France | collected 2012
TCCACCAATGAGGCGGAGCTAGTCGTTATTAAACAATTTTGTAGCTTCCACCAAGTAGCCGACCAAATGTCTACGTGCGTAGCTTCTACCTCACCCTAACCCTGTCTTGGATTATTCGGGGTGTCGGCAGAGTAACGTCTGACCTCCACCTTACGGGCTCACGCCCTACCGAAAATCCGCTCTCCTGCTAGGCGAGGGAAAAAGATTATCTACGTGCGTAGCACTACAAGTCTTGGATGTCTTTGCTTGCGGATTCGATATCGTCTTTGAGCATTTTTCTTACGATATCACCTTGAGTATCAAGCATTTTACAAACTGTTTCGATGTTTGCAACTTTTTGAGAAAGTATTGTATCCGCATTTGATACAATGTTGCTGGAAACTGTTTGATATGCTGATAGAGCGGCGGATGATGTTCCTTGCATCAAGTTGCCCATAACAACAGCAGGCAAGCCGAATTCACCTAAATAAGGTGCTGCTGCGGTCATGATTCCGCCCCAACCTGATACAAGTCCAGCTAATGGCATTATGATATTAGAAGCTCCTATACCATAGCCATTTGCAGTGCCTATTCCATAGGCAGCCGTGCTTGCAATATCTGCAATACTTCCGATACCGGATGCAAAACCGGTAGTAGAACCGTTTGAAGAACCAAAGCCGGATAACAAATCGCCAATTCCTGACGCCCCACCGGTTGTTGTTCCACTCTGACGATAACCGTAATTTGCAGCATAACCACTTGGGAAACCTGAGTAATTACCTAGTGAATTCACACCAAAAGAAGAATATGTTCCGGTTGTACCTCCAGTTCCACCAGTATATTGGCTCCAGTATGAAGTTCCGGGGATATTCATTGCACTAGTTCCGCCGAGTGTTGTCATAAATGCAGATGGTGCAAATAAACTAGCTAATTGGTATAAGAAACCGCCTGCTGCTTCAAAACCGGTACCAGAGCTAGCCGAACCAGACACCGTTAAATCTCTTAACCTATCATAAGTTTCGTACAGCATAACTTTGGCATCAGCAGATGCTGCGCCATATTTGTTTGCTAAAACTAAGTATCCATCGTTTTTGTATGACATATGTTTGTCCTTTATTATTTAGTTTAAGAGTTGAAGAGTTATTATTAAAACTAACAATGAGCGTTAGCGGATTATATGAACATTTCAACTCAACTCATCTATGCTGCTAAGCTACTAGCCACTAAATGTCTTGAATGATTTTTCAATGTTATCTTTAACTACCTTAGACACTGCGTCTATTTCTGTTGAAAGTGCATTCTGTTCTGTATCAAGCTGCTTAAGTCTTAATTCAAGCTGTTGGTCTTCTTGCTGAATTAACGATGTTTTTGCGTTGATATCTTGAACCATTTTGTCATATTGCGCATTCTCATAGTTATACTGGTTCATTGCATCTTTATAAGCCACATCATCGGTTACAGTTTCAACATTCAACGTATACGTAACAGAGTCGTCTTCAAATCTAACAGATGTAAATCTACCGCTGCCATCTGTTTCTAACAATGCTTTTACAGTCTCAGACTGTGTCTGTTTTATATAACTTGCGTTGTAGTATGAAAGTTGTGTTTGGTCATCAATATTGTTAATACCGGTTCCACTTGCGTATGATTTATTCAAATCTGCAAAAGTTGTATAGTATGTTTTTCCATTCATCTTGAACGAGTAAACACCACCGGTGTATTCACCATATTCGTTGAAACAATCACGTATAGAAGCATCAACTTCCTGTTCTTTCATATCTTTTATAATTTGAGCCAATTCTGCTTTCTGATCATCATCCAAATCTGTTAATAATGTTAATTCACAGTTACCAATATATGTAGGTCTTCTCAAATCTTGATAAGCCTGCTCTGCATTTTGGCTTGCTTGAAGTGCCGCAAATTCAACAGCTTGAAGCGCTGCTATTTGCGCATCATAGCCACTACTAATTGCTGTAATTGATTTATCACCACTTGTTTGATAAACCGGCAACACAGTCTTTGTACCACCTGCTGCACCACCATAAAGATTTCTCAAATCTGATTTTAAGGCAACGTTACCATTATTATCCATGTAAACATTTGCATAATCAGTTTGAACATCTTTTGACATAGCACCTTCTTCAACAAGCTTATCAATAGCAGCCTTTGCTGTAGCCTGTTGAGCAGCTGACATTTTGCTATAACCAACAAAATCTGTAGGTCCTTTATCAGTCTGTTTTGGAGATAATTTTGTTGTATCTCCGGTATAATCTGAACCGTCGGTATTATAGTATTTACCATCTTTCATGTAACATTCAGATTTATCATCAGAATTCGTGTAAATAGCATACTTTTTACCGGTTGCAGTATCAGTATACATTTCTTGAATTTTTTGTGTAATGCTATATGTATCTGTATCTACATCATAGTCGCATTTATTAACACCTGTATAAGCTTCGTTGTTTGCATAATTTGATAGGTTTGCAGCTTCTTTTTGTTTTGCTTTTGTTGCTTCTTGAGCGGCTTCATATTCCTGCTTTGTAGAAGTCACTAACCTTAATGCTGTTTCTATCTGATCTGCACTAGCGTCTGTACCACTCTGGAATTGAACCTGTGGATCACTTAATTTTTTCTGAGAACCGGTATAAATGTTTGCTTCTTTCTCACGTGTTACAACGTAGTTGTAATCTTCTTCCGGATTAGCTAGTTGTTCCCAATTTGTGATAGTATAAGTCGTACTTCCATCAGAATATGAGTATTGCGTTTTTGTAAAATCAGAAGTACTTGGTGGAACTGGTATATTAAGCCCAAGCATCTGGTTAAAAAGATTTGCAGACTGATTTGATAAAACAGTACGTGCCTGATTTATTTGTTGTCCTTCAAACTCACAATTTGATTTTCTTGCAACCAGCGCTAAATATCTGGCTTGCGAAGCTGCCATACCCATAGTGGTATCTCCTATTTTTTGTATTCTAAGATTGTTTTAATGGGATATTACTAAAAGTCAATCTTTATAATAGTATTATATATTATATTTACAAATTTTAATTGAAAGTATTGCAGTAAATCATCCATATGATGTAGACTATCTTTCAAAAATCATATAAATATGGTACAATAAACCAATGAGGTTTTTAGTTTACCTTTTCTGCATTCTCTTATTTACTCAAACTTCCTCTTGGGCTATAGAGGAAGTAATTCTTGATGTAGACGATAACGTAAGTCAAGAGAGGGCAGTTGAAGGAGTAAATACAAGGGAAAACGGCGGAGAAAAAATTAACTCTGATAAAAATCTTACTCTATATGAAAAAATCCAGAATATAAAAGCCAAAGAAATTTCTGACACGAGCCGTTCAAGCTTTCTTTTTGATGAAATTTTGACAAAAGAATTTGACAATGATACAACTATGCACTTGTTCGGCTACTATAGAGCCGGAGCAGAAATTGATGTTTCTGATAGCGGAAATACCAATTATAATTTTAGTGCGATTCATGCTGGTATTAACGGTAAATTCAAAGGCAAAAATAATTTTTATGAAGCAAGATTACGCTTTGACCCTCTGGATGGATATACTTTTTTGCAAACTTTGCCTGCTGATATTTATGTTGCTAACACTTCCATTCCGCACCATAAAATCATCTTAGGTAACACAAGAACTCCGGTTGGTTTTGAAGGCGGGCGTTCTGATATGGTTATGCCATTTATTGCGCGTGCGCAGATTGCCAGAAATTTTGGGAATTCAAGAAAAGTGGGTTTGCGTATAAAAGGAAACTATGACCTTGTTGAATACGATATTGGCGGATATAGTTCTGATACATATTTTAGAAGTTTTTTCCCCGGGACAGAATTCTCCGGTTGGTTAACACTAAAACCGTTAGGTAAAACAGATGGTCGATACGGGAAATTAAAGTTGGGCGGAGGATTATCAGCCGGCAGAAACAATATTAGCTACGCTGTATCCGGAATTTATGCCGGATATGAATACAAAAAGTTTTTTGCTGATTTTGAATACTCTTACGCCGATGGCTATAATGGCGCAAAAAAGATTTCTTCCAATCAAGCAGAAGGCTTTTATTCAACCGTCGGATATAAAATAACACCTAAACTGCAAGTTTTAGCAAGATATGACCAATTTACACCTGATAGGAATAAGAGCAATGATATAAGGCGAGAATATTCAACCGGAATAAATTATTTCATAAAAGGTCAAGCTCTCAAAATCATGCTAAACTATGTATTTTGTCAGAATGATTTGTTCAAAGATTCTCACAGAATAATTTTGGGAACACAGCTAATCCTTTAGGCTGTGGCATATTTATCCATTGAAATAAAGCCGGAAAGAGTTGGACTCGTAGCCTTATATTTTTGAATTGCAACTTTATTACTGCAGTTTCCTTCAACTGTTTCAAAAGAACCGTCAGAGTTTACTTTTGTAACAATACCGGTGTGTGATTTACCGCCATTCTTCTCTATCATAATATCGCCAACTTTCACATTATTAGCAATATAACTTGCTTTATTACTAGATGGAACTTGTTTATAACAGTTATTTTGTTCGCCCCACTTTCTTAATTCAGAAACAGATGAGAAATGCCTGAATGAGGAAGGCAGACTGCTGCCGTATGTTTGTTTGATATTATAAGATACGAAATCCGCACACCAAGCTTGCGACTTTCCGCCGGAGAATAGCCTGTTGCCTTCTCTATCAGAATTTACACGTCCTACATAACTCTTAGCTCTGTCTGCAAGTTGAAGACGCATTGAACTATTAAAACTTCTCGTGAATGTGTCGCTCATTCCAAAATTAGTATTGTTCCAAGTCGGAGTTGGATTAAAATTGAAAGTATAATTTGAAAGATCGGTAAAATTGCCAGTATTCCAAGGCTGTTGGATTGGTTGAGCAAATATATTTGTGTTGTTAGTTGGGAAAGTAAAGCCGGAAGAAAATGGCGTAAAACTAAATAAAGAAGGCATATTCCAACTAAAATTATTAAAGAAAGGTAATATATTATTAAAAATAGGTAAATTAAATCCCTGAAAAACACCAAAAGACGGAGTAAACAAATTGTTTATTCCTTCAAAATTGAAATTTAGATGTGATAATGGATTAAAGTATGTCATGACAATATTACCTAAATATATAAAGTATAAATATTCAAAAATATTGCCTTTTTGTAACAAAACTTTAAGGTTTATGTATCAGGACAGTACATTTTGTATTTGTCGATAAATCTTTTATGTTGTTCTATTATTTTTGCATATTGCTTTGCATCATCTTTTGGCGCAGATAGCATAAGCGTTTCGTAATGTAAAATTTCTTCTTTAAGCTTGCGAATCTTTTGCATAAAATTTTCGTGCTTGGTAAAAATATATCCATAATAACCACAATCTTCCGGTAGAAATGCAAAAGGTGAAGACGGATAATTTTTGCAAATATCCGGCTTATTAGGATTGGTACAAAGATTCTTTACAAGAAATTTGCAAGTACAAAAAGTTACTGCATCTTTTTGCTCACCTTTTATAAGAAAGCCTACAAAATCAGGTGTTAATGGTTGAATACCATCTCTATACATTATATTGCGAGAAAAGTCGACTGCTATTCTATCACAGCATCTTCCGCATTTGTTACAATAATCTTTTTCCATAATAATATTATACATATAATAAAGGATGTGCAAAATAGAAGAAATGTAATATTATATAATTAATTAAGATAAAAGGAGATTAATGATATGAAGAGAGTAGTTTTAACTTTAGGCTTATTAGCAGCCATAAATTGTGCCGCTTTTGCTGATGGAAACGCATTTACACCATTGAATTTCAATGACACTCAATATGGTAATCCATCATCAACAACATCAACGGCAAAAACAACTGCAGCTACAAGTTCAGCACCTGCTGCAACATCATTAGACGGTGATGCAGTTGGTAATGGTAATATTCAGAATGCTATTTTGCAATTGGATAATGCACAAGTTGATATCCGTAATGATTTGTTAAATTGCAAAACAAAGTATGCAGATGTTGATGCTCAATATAAATTAGTAAAAACAGAAAGAAAAGCTTTGAAAAAACAAGTTTCTACAATTGAAAAAAGAATCAAAGAAATTGATAGAGCAAAAGAAAAAATCAGAAAAAATATGTTATAAGATTTGATTTTTTAAATGATTATTAAATATGTAAATGGGCTGTCGAAGACAGCCCATTTTTGATTACTCACCTATCTTGATTGTTGGAATAGCGGTGTATTTCTATTTTCTAAACAAACCCCAAACTGACAACTTGAATTGTAGTTAAAATTACTTTCACTCGGTGCAAATTGGCGCATTTGATATTCAATATCGTCACGTTTAATAGGTTTTAATCTGGCTTCCGGCGTACCGGAGAACTCACTTATACCGGATTGAGGGTTATAAGTTGGAGAGAATTCTTCTCTCATCCCAGGAACAGAACTGCTACACACTGTAGCACCTTCTTCTACCGGACACATTGCAAATACCGGAACGGTTAACAATAAAGCAAAAATTATAAAAATCTTTTTCATACTATCTCCTTTTATTTTTATTGTAATTGAGTTTTTGTTTATTACATTAGACAGCATGGCTAAGACTTTTTGCTATCCTAGCCACTTGCGGTACTATTGTCCGGTAAAAATTAGTGCGTCATTGACAGAAAATTTAGACTTTGGTCTTGTAGCTTTATTTTAAACTTTAAGAATTTTATTTTTATTTTATTAAACAAAACGGGTCGGATTTAAAAATCCGACCCATACATTCGATTTAAAATTCTTTGTTAACTTAATTATATATTATTTTTTGCGATACTAGCCTTCAAACCTCTAGCTAAATCGTGACGACCGCTTTTTTCGTAAATAGCTGTCATAGATTCCAAGAATTTTAGATTATCAATATTTGGATTACCTTGATTTACAGGTGCTGTATTTACTGGAGTAGTGTTTTTTCTTACTGCCGGTTTTACAGCTGTTTGCATAACAGGTCTTTGTGGCTGGCTCATTGTTTGAGCAACAGAATTGTTATTCATAGCAGGATTAACATAATTTCTTAATCTTGGATTATGAATAGGAGCTTCTGTTTCATAAGGATTTCTATTTTCTCTTTGATAAGCATTCAAACCATAGTTAACAGTAGTGAAAGGCTTTTCAGGAATATAAGAAGATGCAACCGGTTGTTGACCTCTGTACATTTCTATTTCTCTTTCGTTCAAACTTTGGCTAAGACCAATTTTCATATCCGGTTCTTTACGTTTGAATAATCTGATTACTGCAAATGCTAGAAGACCAACCAAACCGAAAGAAACTGCTTTTCCTGCTGTATCAGAAACTGTATCTTCGTCTACAGATTCTCTAATACCATCTACTGCAGAACTATTTTTTAACTTATTGAATAAAGTAGAAGTTTTAGTAGTTGTCATATCTTCTTTGTATATTGGAGCGTAGCTTTCTATAGGGTTACTTAATTTAACTTGTTGGGTTTGAGATTTTGCAGGAACAACTGGTGCTAAAGAATCAAAAGAAACGCTTGCACCTTGAGCATTTTCTGCTTGGAAAAATATGCTGATACCATTGCCTTGAGGTTCAACCATAACAGTGTCAACATTAGATACGTTGTTATAAACTGTATTTAGGGTTTTGGAAGCTCTTATATCTTTCATATTCAAAGTAATTTGGTTTGGAGCTTTTACTGTCTTTTTAACATCAACAGCCTTATCTGATACCAAAACAATATTGTATGTGTCTTTTACCGGCACAATTTCAATTGATTGCAATACATTGTCCTGTGCGTTAACAGACAATACTGATATAAACATTCCTAAAAATAACAACGTTTTCTTCATAATAATATACTCTCTCTCCCTTGATATTAGTGTACAAGATTGGCATGCCCATGCCATCAATCAAGGGGTTAAAATTTGGGAGAATTCCATATAGACCATATGGTCTATTGAGTAATATTTTTTGCTAAAAATTCTGTTAAATCACAAACTTTGTATTTACCAAAAGAGTACAATAATAGCGCAGCTTCACATCCAAGACAAGATGTAAGGACTGTTTTAGCTTTTGTTTGTCTTATATTTTCGTGCTTCTCTTTTGGAATTTTTGATAAAATTTTATAGTCTGATAATTTAAAAATCCCGTTTAATCCACAACATTTATCAAAGTTTTTCATAGGAATATACTCTAAATTTTCAGTATTATTCAAAACCCACTCAATATCACTGTAATTATCTATATTACAAGGTTTGTGGAATGTTGCTCGGATTTTCTTTTTTAATTTCAAATTGAGGTTATGTTCTTTTATATATTCAAAAATATTTTTCACTATCAGCCCATCAATATTATAGTTTTTAAGTGTTTTTTCGCAGCTTGCACAAGTCGTTACAATTTCTCGCGTTTCACATTTATCTAAAAGATTGATAAATTTTTGCTTGGCTTTTTCAAAAGAATTTTTATCACCGCGCACATAAAAAGGAATTCCGCAGCAGCCAAACTGTGGAGTAACAACTTCTATACCGCAAGCATTAAGTATTGCAACAACTGACTTGTTACCTTTTAAATTACCACCGCATCCACCAAAATAGATAACTTTCTTATCAAACTTTTGGCTTATTATATTTTTTGAGAATAAACCCAATGTATTTACGCCTAATCCAAAGATTAATTTTGATTGGATAAAAGATATAAATTTTTCCATCGGGTGTGATTGAAAATATTCAGCTTTAGCAGAAGCTATAATATCTACAATATCTATTCCGCTTGGACAAAACTTTGTGCATGCACCGCATTTTAAGCATAAATCGAGATACTTGTTTAATTTCTTTGACATCTTCAATTCGCCTTTTAGCAGCCCTTTTAACATGATAAACATACCGCGCGATACGGAGCAATCATTTTTTGTAACTTCATATATTGGACAAACCGATTGGCATAGCCCGCATTTGGAACAAGAATGTATTTCGTTTTTGTATTCCGCTAAATCCTTCATACTATGATTTTAAAGCAAAATCACCAAAAAACAAAGAAACAGAGTTTAATATTCTTTTTATATTTATAGTATAATAATCACATAGAATAAGGAGTTTGAAAAATGACTGCAGCGGTTCGACAATCACAAAAAGAATTAGATAGATTATCTGCTATCAGAACAATTGATTCTGAAATAAAAACAATAGAAGAGTTGAAACATTCTTTAGACTCCTCTAGTCTTACGCAAGCTCTGGATTTTATGCAAAATTCTAAGGGCAGAATTATTATCACCGGAATGGGTAAATCTGGACACATTGGCAAAAAAATTGCAGCATCTTTAGCATCAACCGGAACTCCTTCATTCTTCGTACATCCGGCAGAAGCAAGCCACGGCGATTTGGGAATGATTACAGAAGACGATGTTGTCATTGCAATATCTAATAGCGGAGAATCTCGAGAACTAATCGACATACTAAATTACTGCAAAAGATTTGGTATAAAACTCGTTGCAATAACTAAAAATGCAGAAAGCTCTTTGGGTAAAGCCGGCGATGTCGTATTGCTTTTACCAAACAATGGTGAAGCTTGTCCGCTTGGTCTTGCTCCAACAAGTTCTACTACAGCTACTCTTGTTTTAGGCGATATTTTAACAATCGGTATGATAGAAAGAAAAGGCTTCTCAAAAGAAGACTTCAACGACAGACACCCAGGAGGAAAGTTAGGTTCTATATTGAAACGTGTTTCTGATTTGATGCACACAGGTCAAGATATGCCAATACTTGATGAAAACTCAAACATGCAAGCTGTATTATTAGAAATGACTTCAAAACGCCTTGGATGTGTAGGTTTTATCAATCAAACCGGAGATTTAACAGGAATATTAACAGATGGTGATTTAAGAAGATGCTTGTCTTCAAAAATATTGGAAGAAAAAGCTGTTGATTTAATGACAAAGAATCCAAAAACAATTGTTCCAAATGCAATGAGTGCAGAAGCTTTGAAAATAATGCACGACAAAAAGATTACCAACTTATTTGTAGTAGAAAACAAAAAACCTGTTGGTGTAATTCATATTCACGATTTGTTGAACAACGGTGTTGCATAAGAGGGCGGAAGCTATGAATATAGTTGCAGAAAAAAAGTTTGCAGCGTTTTTATCAATCACATCAAACGCTCTGGTTATTTCTTTTAAAGTAGTTGCAGGTATTTTATCAGGAAGCATAAGTATTATATCTGAAGCAATTCATTCCCTTTCAGATTTTTTTGCTTCTGTTTTAACATTTTTTGCTGTAACTCGTTCTGCTGAACCAGCCGATAAAGGACATCCGTTTGGGCATGGTAAATATGAAGATATGTCCGGTTTTATAGAAGGCGGATTGATTGTATTTGCAGGCTTATACATCATTTATGAAGCTATTGAGAAGCTAATAAACGGATATTACCAACATACAGAAACATCAATCGGCATTCTTGCAATGGGTTTTGCTGTGCTTGCCAATTTTTTGGTAAGTCGATACCTTTTTTATGTCGCTAAAAAATCTGATTCTGTTTCTTTATATGCAGATGCAAAACATTTAAGTACAGATATTTATTCCTCTCTTGGAGTTTTTATTGGTTTATTATTAATAAAAGTAACAGGTTTAGCTATCTTAGATCCGATTATTGCGCTAGTTGTTGCTTCAATTATATTAAAAACCGGTTTTTCTATTTCAAAAGAAACATTGAACAATTTGCTCGATGGCTCAATTCCTGTAGAAGACATTCATAAAATTGAAGGAATTATTAACGCAAATTCTGCAATAAAAGGTTGTAAAGGAATAAAAGGAAGAAAATCTGGACAGTGTAAAGAAATAGAACTAACACTACTTTTCAATCCTGATATGAAACTTTCTTGCTGCCATAATATTTGCGACCAGATTGAGAATTCTATAAAAAAAGAATTGGGACAGGTGTGTGTAACAATCCACGCAGAGCCATATGTATAGAAGAAATGAGGTTCAGTGGAATAGATGCATAGGGAAATGTTTCTTTGTGCTACAATTTTTATATGCCAAATCCAGATTTCACAAATCCACAAGACGTTTTAAACCTTCTTTGTTCTGAAAATGTAAATTATACAGAATTGCAAAATATTGCAGAATCTTTGTTAGACGAGATTCCGGAACTCCACGTCAACCAAGACGGACGTAAGTTTCAGGCAATAACACAGGTTATATTGGAATGCTTAAAACAAATTCACGGTTTTGCATCTAATGAATGGATTTCTGAAGCAAAACTTCGGCATGAATTAAAACCAAATGAGCATATTATAGAGTTTACACGAATAAATGCGAAACAAGAATTGTGTCTATATAAAATTGCAAACTTTCACCAAATAGATTTTGATAAAGAATTAGAGTTTGCTGACGAATTTGAAGTTGTACCTAAAAAATCTAAAGAAATTAAGCAAAAGCAAGAAGGGGTAAAGCAAGAAGGGATAAAAGAAGAAGAGGATGAAACATTTATCAAGATACTTACTCTTCTTAAAAATAATGAAAACGTTTTCTTGACAGGTTTTGCCGGAACCGGAAAAAGTTATATTCTAAACAAACTCAAAGAAAAATTTAAAAAGAAGCTCACAATAACCAGCACAACCGGAATTGCAGCAGTGAATGTAAAAGGGCAGACACTTCACTCTTGGGCTGGAGTAGGTTTATGTCGAAATACAGTGTTCAATACTGTTGAAAAAATCAAAAAGCGCCCGACACAATATAGGCAGATTATGAATTGCAAAATACTTGCAGTTGATGAAATCTCCATGCTTAATATAGAAGCTTTTGAGTATATAAATGAGGTTTTACGCGCAGTAAGAGAATGTAATGACCCGTTTGGCGGTATTCAAGTATTATTTATTGGAGATTTTTTCCAGCTTCCTCCTGTTGAAAAAGAACAGCAAGAAAGCAGATATTGCTTTGATTCGCATGTATGGAAAGATTTGAATCTGCAAAATGTGGTACTTAAAAAGAACTACAGACAAAATGAGCAGAATTTTATAACAGCATTAGCGCATATGCGTGAAAACTGTTTGGAAGTAGAAGACGTAGAACTTTTAAAAACAAGATGTGTAGAAGGTGACACATATCAAACTGATATTTTGCATATTTTTTCGACAAATGAAGAGGCAAACCGTTATAACCTTGCAAAGTTCAATATGATTGATGAGCCGGTAAGAATTTTTGAAGCAGAAGACGGCGTTTATAGAGGTACAAGACTTGTATCCGAAGGTTTTACAGAAAGCGAAAACTACATACTTGAAATTTTTTCAAAAAATTGCCGTGCAGAAAAAGAAATTGCTCTAAAACTTGGAGCAAAAGTTATGCTGCTTGTAAATATGGATTTTAACCGCGGCTTGATAAATGGTGCTTGTGGTAACATTCAAGCGTTTTTTGACGATACAATCAGTATAAAATTTGATAATGGAGTTGTCGCGTCAATTCCAAAACATACTTTTGAATATTATTATAATGATAGAGTTGTTGCAGAAAGAAAACAATTTCCGCTAAAGCTTGCGTATGGTATTACTATCCATAAATCGCAAGGCATGACATTGGATAAACTTGTCGTGGACTGCGCCAGAATATTTGAACGCGGTCAAGCTTATGTTGCGATGAGCAGAGTTAAAACATTGGAAGGTTTGTACCTTAAGAATTTTGAACCACAAAAAGTTCTTGTAGATTCAAGAGTTGCAGATTTTTACGAAAATATAAAAGAAGTTGAAGATGTAAAACCTGATTTTAGTGCATTTGCAAATTTTGACGAAGAAGATGAAATTGAACGCAAAAGCGCAGAAGAAGCAAAAAAAATAATTCTGGACTGCGTTAAAGAATTCAGTGGACTATATGGGAAAAGCGGTTTTTGCAAGATTTTAGCAGGCAGCCGACAGATAAAAGATAATGGTTATAATGAGAATGTTACTTCTTCAGAATTTCTGGGCGCTCTAAAAGGCTGGCGCCAAAAAGCAATCGGCGAGATTATTGATGAATTGGTTGAGCAAAAGGCGCTTGCTGTAAAGAAAATCAGCTTTGGACGTCCAATTTTATGCGCTGTAAAAAAGTAAAATTTACCATTTCCAACCTTCAATTTTTAATAAAAAATTCATCTTTACAATTGCAACAAATCAGGCAATTTTTGAAAATTGATATACTTTATATAGATACGGATATATTAAAAGAGGAGTTTTATATGAAGGATATTAAAAGAAAAATTTCAGCTCTTGTTTTAGGAACAGTATTTGCTTCAATGCAAGTTTCATATGCGGCAATCGATACCGGTCTAGGTGCAGGAAACGGCGGAGCAGTTATTAATAATACCACTGGCGGATTCGTTGGTGTAAACGGTGCAGGCACAGGCAATGTAGATTTAAACTTCAATGGTAATTCTCACGTTAATTGGGATTCATTGAACGTAAACAAAGGTGAATCATTAAATTTCAACGCAACTAACGGAGCGACCGGATTGACAGTTTTAAACACTGTAAATCAAGGAATGTCAAACATTTACGGTCAAATTAATGCTAATCAAGGCATCAGCCAATTGATTATTTCAAACCCAAATGGTGTTTTATTTGATGGTGCTCAATTCACTACTGCCGGTGACGCTATGATTACAACTCAACCAATGACTGCAACTTTCGTTGATGGTGTTATGAAAGTTTCAAACGTAGCAACAAATGCTGCAGTTGGTGTTGTAAAAATTCAAGATTCTAACATTAACGTTGGCGGTGAGTTCAATATCTTAGCTCCTGCAATTGGTATTACTAGAGGCACCATCAAAACTGCTAACGGAATGAAGCTTGTTACAGCTAACGGTCAAGATTATCTTTCTGCCGGCAACCTTGATACTTCAAAAGGTGTTAAACTTGAAACAGTAAATATTGACGGTAATGTTTACGTAATCGCTGACAAGGGTATCGTAAAAACAGTTGGCGGTGGTGATATCAAAGGCAACTTAAATATTAAATCAGACGACAGCGTTTCTTTAAACTATGTTGACAATGGCAAAGCTCTTCACGTAACCGGTGATGTTGATGTTGAAGGAAACGGAGTTTTGATGTATGCAAGAAACACTAAGGTTGATGGCAATTTGAACATGACAAACGGTGGTGGCTTCCTTGAAGTTGGTAACGTTCAAGTTGGTAAAGATATGAACCTTAAAACAATCGCCAAATCAGAGAATCCACAAGGTTACAAACACTTCGTTCACGTAGTTGGTAATAACAAAATCGGTGGCAACGCTACAATTGAAGCAAAAGATAACATCCACATTGGTAACTATAACTTTGAAGAAAAGAAAATTCTTGATGGTAGTTTAACAGTAGGCGGTGACTTAGTTGCTCATTCAGTTGACGGTCACGTTATGACAACAGTTGACACATCAGCAAACAGAATTTCTTTAAAATCCGATAATTTAAACGTATTAACTGACGGCAAAGCAACTTTAACAGCTAACGAATATGAATTCTCATCAAATGGTTATATCGGTGGTCTTGGTGCTACTGAAAACAACACAGTAGATGAAGTTGTTATCGCAATTATGGAAAATTACAAATACATTCCTAACACAGTTAAAAATGCAGGTAATATCAACATTGCAGGTGGTAACATTACAAGAATTGATACTCCATCAACAGCAAATATCTTATCAAAAGGTGACGTTAAAGTTACAGGTGCAAACGCTAAACAAATCAACATAACAGCTCCTGATAAATATATTGAAATCACTGGTGACGGTGTTCACGCTGATACTATCACAGTTGGTAAAGAAACTAACAAATTGAAAGTAGACTTCCCTGGCAGAGATTACACTCTTAAATATACAAACATTAGAGATGAAAAAGAAGTTACAATCAATAAGACAGACGTAATTACATACGAATTAACAAACGCTAAAAATGGTTATAACGATGGTACTCAAGTAAGTGGTAAGTCAACATACTTAGTAGGTCCTGACGCACCAAAACCGGAACCAACTCCTGATCCGGATCCAGTGCCTCCTACTCCAGATCCTGAGCCGGATCCAGTTCCACCAACTCCAACTCCGGACCCAGACCCAGTACCTCCTACTCCAACTCCTGATCCGGATCCAGTTCCACCAACTCCAACTCCGGACCCAGACCCAGTACCTCCTACTCCAACTCCTGATCCGGATCCAGTTCCACCAACTCCAACTCCGGACCCAGATCCAGTACCTCCAACTCCAACTCCTGATGAACCAACTATCAATCCTGATGATAACGATAACGCAAAGGTTCTAAGAAGTTTCGAAAACAGATCAATTGATTTAAGTCAAGTTTATACTCCGGTAGCATACGCAGCAGACTTAGATGATGATCAAAATGATACAGGAGTTAGAAAGAACGTTGATGGTTCTGTAACAGTAGTAAGAGCATTCCCTATGAACTAGAGGAAATAGATGTAAGATAGGTTTGGAGGAACCGGTTAAATAACCGGTTCCTCTTTTTAATTTTGTTTGATATAAAATATTGATTGTAAGTAAAAGTAATGAAAACAATTTTACATATGTAAAAAAGAGGGTTATAAAATGTTAATATTAGAAAAGCCTTATGTTTCAGAATTTTTGATAGATACAATTGTACAAAACGATTGGCCGGTTTTAGATAATGATGCCATTCAAGAAACAGACATTGAAGAAGGTGCAATTGATACAATTCCTTGCGATATTGCAAAAAATTATTATATTGCCCAAGAATTTCCACTTATATATTCCAATTCCGAATTGGCACAAAATTGGGTATTAAAAAATCTGCCAGATTCTAATTTGAGCAATTATATCAAATTGTTCAAAGATAAAATTGCATTCCGTGACCTATTAAAAGAATTGTATCCGGATTTTTATTATAGAAGTGCTGAACTAGAAGAATTAAAGAAAATGAAACCGGAGGAAATTCATTTCCCAGTAGTCGTAAAACCTGCATCCGGCTTTTATAATATTGGTGTACATTGCATAAAAGAAGCGAAAGAATGGAGTGATACAATTTCTAAATTGGAAAAAGAAATTCGCCAAGCTGCAATTACTTACCCTGGGCAAGCATTAAGTACTTCAAAATTTATTATAGAAGAATTTATTGCAGGAGAAGAATATTCCGTTGACGCATATTTTGACAGAGATGGCGAACCTGTTATTCTCAACATATTCCAACATCCAACTTATAATGATTCTGACGTCACTGATAGAATTCATTTGTCGTCTACCGGAATTATGATTAAATATATGGCAAAATTCGGTTTATTATTACGAGATATCGGACAATTAAAAAATGTAAGAAATTTACCTATTCATATGGAACTTAGAGTTAAAGAAGACGGGAAAATTGTTCCAATCGAAATTAATCCAATGCGATTCTCTACATGGTGCGCAGCTGATATTGCAAAATACATTTGGGGAATAAATGTATATGAATGTTTCTTTGAACAAGAAATGCCGGATTGGAACACCATTCTTTCTAATGCAAGTAAAGATGTTTTCTACTACTCTATTGCAGAAGTTCCTAATGTGCCTAAAATTAACGGCTTTGAATATGATAGATGGCTGCGTAATTATTCCAACATATTGGAAGTAAGAAGAATTGACTATACAAAAAATCCAATATTTGCATTGATATTCGGTTCTACAAATAGCAAAGAAGAAGTTGTTCAAATATTATCTCTCAAAACAAAAGATTATATTTTGTAATCTTTTTGTTGATGTCATATCAGCCCTGTGCTAAAATGTTTTTATGAAAAATCTTAAGAGATTTTATGAGAGAATTAAGAATTTGGATAAGAAAAAAAGAACTTATCTTATTGTTGCTTTAGCGGTTATATTAGTGATGGGCTGGGCATTTTTGAGTGCAGTTTTTATCACTAGTAATTATACGCGCTCTCAGTTAAAAGGGACTCCCGACGAGCAAAAAGTTGATGCAAAGGGAATTATTATTACCGAAACAAAACAAGGTAATAAGTATTTTGAGATATATGGTGAAACAGGACATTATAGCAATGACAATAGCATTGCGACATTAAATAATGTTATCGGCAATTTTTATAAAGACAATAAAGTTGCAATGAGCTTCCAGTCTTCAAAAGGAACTTACGACGAAAAAACAGGCACAATCACCTTGTATGACAATACTTATATTGTTTTAGAAGATTCAACATCACTTAATACCGACAAATTGACTTGGGCCGGTTCGGATAAAGATACAGTTGCAGAAGGTCATGTTGTAATTAAGAAAAACAATGAAATGATTGCAACTGCTCAAAAAGGAATTATTTTTGCCGGTTACGAAAGATTTAAAATCATAGGTAAAACAACTACCAAGTTGTATAGCAAAGACGGTAAAGATGCAGGCGGTTCTGCGTTCTCTGCAATGAGCGGAAAAAAATAAATTTTAGTATAAAAGGAAAAGGGGACTAAATGAAAAAGGTTCTGGTTTTATTATTGTTAATATTTTCAAGTTTGGCAGTTTTTTCATCTGATTTAATTATTGATTCAAAAACTCAAACATTTTCAGATAAAGAAAAGAAAATCAAGCTGGACGGCGGCGTTAAGGTTAAGTTAGATAACTTAACGGTAGAAAGTGACAGAGCTGATGTGTCAATAAGACGTAATAACAAACTAGACACTGCAACTTTTTACGATAGACCTTATGCTTATGAAGTAAACGAAAACAAAAAAAGAGAAGTTAAAGCAAACATTCTGAAGGTTTCTCTTATCAACAAAATCGTAAGAGCAGAAGGCGAAGCACAATCTATTATTACAGAAGGTAATACGCCAATTGTTGTAATAAATGCGGACGCACAAGAATATGATATCAAGAGCAGCGTAATGGTTTGTTCCGGCGGTGTTACTATGAAATATAAAGATATTGATTCATATTCCGATAAAGCTGTAATTATTGCGGATGAAAAAGGCGGTTTAAGAAAAATTGACTTAATCGGCAATGCTAAAGTTAAACAAGCTCAAAATGAATCAGAAGGTCATCACTTTGTTTATAATCCAATTACAGAAGAAATGAGTGTCAGCGGTAATACAAAAACTGTTGCAATTTCTGATGATGGGAAAAAACTTACAATCCACTCTGATTATCAGCAATATAGCAAAAGACAAAATTCTTATATCGGCAGTGGTCACGTAAAAATTTGGTACGATGATTATTTTGCACAAGGACCAAAAGTATCAGTATTCCCTAATGCTGAAACAGGCAAACCTAATGAAGTGTATTTTGTAGGACGTTCTAAAATCGTTCAACAAGATAAGGATATTATTGCAGACAAAATCAAGATGACAATGGAGCCTAAAGATTTCGTTGCAGAAGGTAACGTTAGAACAATTATTCATAACATTGATACAAAAGACGAGGATGAATTATAATGTCTGAAAAAATTGATAAGGCTATGAGCCTTTTTAAGGAACGAAAATACAAAGAAGCTATTGATGCATTTAGTTCTGTATTAGAAACAGAGCCTGATAATGCTGATATTTATAATAACATGGGTGTAGCTTATTCTTGCCTTGGGAATTTTGATCAGGCTGAAAAGTTTTATGTAAAAGCTATAGAACTGGATCCTGAACTTGCTCAAGCTTATATTAATTTATCAGATTTATACTATAAAGCTGGAGATTTGCCATCAGCTTTAGGAACTTTACAACGTGGCAGCTACGAATTACAAGATAATTTGGCTATTGCTCATTTGCTTGCAAGAGTTTATATAGAAGACCAAAGATGGGAAGATGCGATTGTTGAATTAGAAAGAGTTCTTGATGGAGAACCTGAAAATTATGACGCATATTATGATTTGGGTCATGTCTATTTTGAACTTGGAGATTACGAAGGTGCTATCTCTAACTTTGAAACAGTTATTGAGTATCAAGAAAATAATGAACTTCTTTATTACGCTTTGGCACAAGCTTATGAAGCTAATAATGAGATTGACAAAGCAATTTCAAATTATTTAAAAGCGATTGCTGTTAATGATAAATTTACACTTGCTTATAAAAAAGTTGGTGTATTATTCTTAGCAAGAAATGATTACGAAGACGCGATAGAGTACTTTGAAGACTATTTAAACTTTGATATTCCGCAAGAAGAAAAAGATAGCGTTACAAAGTTAATTGATAGAATAAAAGCTAAGATTTAATATTATTGTCAACTCTAGTAGGCGCATTTTTCGTCTTTGCGAGGAACGTCAGTGACGTGGCAATCCATCACATTATGTTGGGTATTTTGATGTGACTTTCACCCACGAGTATTCGTAGTTCACTAACGTTCTCACCAATACAACCTCCCTAGTCAGGGAGGTCATAAAGTTTTTACTTAAACGGAATTGTAATTATATATTTATTTCCGACTCTTTCTTTGCTAATTTTATCCGGCAAAAGCTTTTCATCTAAATAATAAGATTGAGAAAAGTTCATGATATCTTCTCTATGGTGTTCTTTCTTGTCAATTGCACCGGATACTGTTACAGTGTTGTCATCTAATTTTACACTAACATTTTTTTCATCTTCACCAATTGGTTTTAAATCAACAATTATTTTATATTCATTAGCTTCCTTAACTAAGTTTACAAGCATTGGCGCCATCTTAGGCTCAAATGGATTATCCATAAAACGAACATCCATTTTCTCTATATTTTTCTGCTGCTTTTGCATCATTTTTTCCATTCGGCGAAAATTATAAGTTGGCTCCATAAATCTATGTAAGGTGATATCTACAGCTGCATAAAATGCTAAAAAAGCACCAATAAATGTTGCAAGGATTATGCCCATAATTTTAAACCAATGTTCTTTTTTACTTTCTTCGTACATAATAAACTCCTTTCTTATTTCTCTTCAATTTATTTACATCTTTGTAAAACAAAAATCAATAACCCAACTGAGGAATGTAAAAATAAATCCCAAAGATTTCACTAAAAAAGTACAAGACGGTTAAATAAAACCGTCTTGTACTTTTACTTAAATTATTTTTTTAAAACTATTAGTTTTCAAAAGCCCATCTAGCAGCTGCACCGTTTGGAACTGCAAAAGAGCCTCTTAATCTAACACCAAATTGGTCTTTGATTACACGTTTTGATTTATCACCACAGTTTCCAGAAGAGTCATCTTGTGCTGCTCCAGGTTTCATAGAACCAATTCCTTGACAGTTTGAAATCAAGTTAGGACCTTTTTTACCGTTTGTATCGTAAACAGCTTTAATACCATATGGCAAACCATCAGCTGCAGGGTTAGAAACTTCATTACCAGTTGTAGCAGCTGTTGTATTAGGGAATGATAATGCAGCACCATCCCTGAAGAATACTACATAGTTAGTTGCACCATTATTAACCAATGCTGATTCGTTGGTTGTAGCACCTTGAGCAGATGCTTTGTAGTCCATTGTTGTTCTTTTTGAAAGTAATGCATATAAAGATAACGTATCATCATCATTTGTAGAAGTTGTGCTAAAAGTTGCATAGTCAAAACCATCAATAGCTTGGTTCATTTGAGCAGCTTCTGTCAATGTGTTGATACCTTTCTTCAATGCTGTTCTAGATTGTTGTTCTTGAGTGTTTGTCATCAAAGCAGGAAGTGTTAATGTAGCAACTACACCAATAATAGCTAAGGTAATCAATACTTCTGCAAGAGTGAAACCGTTCTTCTTCATCATAATATTCCTTTCTCTTCTTATATTAATTTGACCAATATTTCGTTTACATCTGTTCTAATTTTAACAAATTAATCTAAGAGTGTCAATATAAGTGAGCGGTAAAATAGAAAGCTCTTAAACAACCATCTCAAATTTGTCAGAGCGAGTTCTTATTAAAGAAATTGCAGCTTGAGAATTTAAAAAATTCAATGCACCCATAAAGCTTTTATTATTTGACAAACCAGCTCTTGCTTCGCGCATGTTATTCTTAATTTCTGCACTTGCAACTTGTTCATTTATCAAACGGCTCTGGTTGAAAGCTTTTGGTTGTTTTTGTGGCATTGCAAAGCTTATTTTTTCGTTGTCTACACCTTTTTGAACTAATTCTTTTGGACTAGATTCAGGTTGAACGTTAGTTTTTTCAACAATTTGAGAAAATGGGTTATTATTACTTACAAAAGAATCACGTGCTAAATCCATAACCTCAGTCTGAACCTCTTCATTCATGCTGTTTGAGCGTTCTCTAACACGTCTGAATATCATTTCTTTCAGAGCATCTGCCTCTTGTTTATTTACTATTGAATCGAATTTATAACTCATTTTTTTGCCTCATATATATAAAAACTTTTTTGTAAAGAAAATTGACAGAATTGTATATATTTTATATATATTTGTTACATAAATTAATATTTGACAAATTTGCCATTTTTGTGAGTATGACTTAATTACGCGCCATGTCAGCAAAACTATTATCAATAGGCAATTGTAAATTGTTTGCCATATTATTTGTAATTTTCGCAATTTTAGTGTACAATTAAATTGCTATTTATATTTCGGCTAGTGTAAAATCTTAACAGGAAGGATATAACCGACCTGTTTTCTTTTGCCCCTTATGATATTTACACTAGAAATGAGGAATGTATAAGCAAGCAACATAGAGTTAGCGCATGTCACGCTTCGCCCTTGAGGGGAGAAGCGGATTTTCGGTAAGGCTTTAGCCCGTAGGGAGGAGGTCAGACGTTACTCTGCCGACACCCCGAATAATCCAAGACAAGCTGGGCGGAATCCTGATGAGGGTGGATATAGATACGTAAAATGTATAAAATACAATATTGGTTTAAAACAAATTTACAGGATTAGCCTCCACCCTTTTTCATCAGACTTACAAGATAGTAATACAACTACAAACTTGTAAGTAAAGTATAAAACTCCCCCTATAAAGGGAGAGGAGGCTCCATAATCGTTTTTAAACTAACAAATTTTGGAAATTTTAATAATTTATTAATTTACTAGCGTAAAATCAATAAACAAGTGGCGGTCATCCCCTCCCTTTATAGGGGGAGGGCTAGGGTGGGGGCTTACCCGTAAGGGAAATACTAAACATACCCCTGATGAGGGTTGTTATCTTCCCCAGTGGGCTCATCCCCTCACCCGCATTTGTAGTTTTCGCGCAGCTCAAACACAACTGCTCCCTCTCCCACAAGGGGCGAGGGGAATGTAAATCCGTTCCCCCTTGGAGAGAGGAGGCGTCATGCTTATTTTCACATTTTCAGGTTCTATCTTTCATCTACTCATGCAGGCAATATATTTTATCCTGCACATAAATATAATGTGTGTAAGATGTCTAAAAACAGGTTCAAAAAAAGGGATATTTATACACTCGTAACTTTCGCCAAGAATGGCAACCCAGACGCTCTTGAAGAGTTAATTCGTCGTGTCCAAAAAAACATATTTGTTATGTTCACTTATCTTACCACCAAAAGACAGGACATTGCAGATTTAACACAAGAGACACTTGTTCGCATGTCAAAAAATATAACAACGCTAAAAAATCCTGCAAGCTTCAAATCATGGCTCAACCAGATTGTTACAAATATTTTTTATGATTACATCAAAAAACATGCCGGAGATAAAGAGCTTGAACTCGATAACGACAAGCTATTAGAGATTAAAGATAAAATAGGATGCGAACCGGGGGAGAAATGTCTTTTTGCAGAAATGGAAAAGTTAATTCGAGCAGCTCTTTTAAGCCTTCCGGAAAATCTACGACTTGTTATCGTACTAAGAGAATACGAAGGATTGAGCTACGAAGACATCGCAAAAATTACAAATACAGCGCTCGGGACAGTTAAATCCAGAATATCCAGAGCCCGAATAAAATTACAGCAAGAGTTAAAAGAGTTTATATAAGGAGTTTTTATGGAAATTACATGTGCACAGATGGATGTATTAATATCATTCTATATAGAAGGTGATTTGAGTAATGCACTAAAAACAAAAGTTGAAGAGCATTTACAGACTTGCTCGGCATGTCGTTCAAAATACAACATTATAAAAGGAATGCTCGACGATTTAAAATCAGGTTTCGATGAAAAAGAAGAGTTGTGTCCTGCAACAAAAAGTCAATACCACATTTTTCAAAACAACCTTTCTGCATACGTAGATAATGAGCTTCCGGCAGAAGAAAATATCAAGATAAAAAAATACACTATTAACAATAAAAAAGCACGCAAAGAACTAGAAGACACTTATAACATCCGCCGACTTATGAGCGAATCTTTCAGTAAATCGAAATCTGAAGCAAAGAAGGATTTCACAAAAAATGTGATTAAACAGCTTACTCCGCAAGACGAATACAATTTATCTTTTCATCCGGTATTAAAACTTGCATTTGCTTTTATAATGACAGTGTTAGTTCTTGCTGCAATTATAGTGTTCTCACTGACATTGTAGTAAATAAACTAACCCTCGTCCCTTGTAGGAGGTACTACGTACGTAAAAATACCACAAGATTGTTTTGTTTTTCCCTCGCCCCTTGTGGGAGAGGGTAGAATTTCTTAATGAACGTTAGTGAGTTTAGAAATTCGGGTGAGGGGATGAACCCACTGGGGAAGAGAACATATCTATATCCACCCTCATCAGGGCTCCGCCCAGCTTGTCTTGGATTATTCGGGGTGTCGGCAGAGTAACGTCTGACCTCCACCTTACGGGCTAACGCCCTACCAAAAATCCGCTTTCCCCTCAAGGGCAAAGCGTGAAATGCGCTAGTTTTTTGTCTTTTGGGGTAAATGTCCATTAAGACCTGTTTTAAATTATTCGAATGAACATAGTATTACATTCCATCAAAATTACCGGCAAGTACTCTTATAGCTTTATCTTCAGCTTTTTGAGCTCTATCTAGTACTGATTGCATGCCAGAATTGTCATATGTTTTTTGGATATTCGCAGCAGCTTGGGATGGAATATATCTTCTTTGGTTTTCATTAACCTTATCAGACTTTATAGTACATTCTGATGACGGGATGTAAGTATAATTATCAACTTTACCTTGTTTCTTTGGTTGAGGGATTGTTGAATCCTGAGAAGGAATGTATGTGTAATTATCAACTTTTTCTTCTTGATATTCTTGAGGCTCCTGAACTACTACTTGTGGATTCTGAATATTGTTTTGGATATTTGCTTGGTCACGACCTCTTGATGCTACATTATTTACAGAAACCTTAGGCTGCATTGCAACTTGTTGCGAATTACCATAAACTTTTGCTCGTTGAGCATCTACCATTCTTTGATTCAAATCTTGTCTTAGAAATTCTTCTTGTTTTTTCTTTTCGTCTTTTCTTTCATCTTCTTTCATAGAATCGTAAGACTTACCAAAAATTGAGCTTGTAATTTTTGTAAGAGCACCACCTAATACAGCCATTGATAAACCAGCCCAAAGAACAACTCTTGTTGGAACACCTACCATATTACGCATAAATGCTGGGATTTTTCTTGCTGTATTAGCTACTGGATTAGAATTTCTATAACTGTTTAATTTACACAAATCAGGAGTTAGAATGCCTGCAACTTTTCTAAGACCTCTAGTGAATATATTTTGTCCTTTTACAGTCTTCAAATCTTTTAATTGTGCTTCAACCTTACGTCTTGCAATATCATATTCCATTTTATTTTTGAAAGTATTCGGATTTGCCATCTTGATACCGTTTTCTTCAATAGTTGGCTCAACACGTTTATTAAAATCTTCTACAATTTTTCTATATTGTTCTACTTTATCTTTACCCATGCCGGTTAATTTAATACCGCCAACAGAGTGCAACATCTTTAATGCAAGAGGGAATGTAAATACCCAAGAAATATTATCTACAAAACCATTAGCAGCAGTACCGACTTTTTGATCTTTATCTGCTTTACCAACACTAATTCCCAATTCTACAAGAAGCGGTGCAATAAATATCAATGCGCCAAGTTTACCGTTGCCAAATGTCAAACCTCTATGAACCATTTGCATAGCTTTTGACATAAATCTGCCGGTTCCGGTTTTTGCACCATCTGACATGCTGTGTAATTTATTATAAACTTCATCACATCCGATAGTTCTTTCAAAAGGTTTTGTAAATGAGCCCATCCAACCATAATGTCCTGCGCCCATTCTGACCTTACCTTTTACTTTACCGGTAGCAACCTTAACATCATTTATATACTTACCATAAACATCATCTTTTATAAGTTTGATTTTTTCTGTAGTAAGTCCCATTTCTTTGAGAATTTCTTCTTTTACCGCTTTTGTAGAAACAGCACCCATTTTTTGAATTTTTTCAATTTCTGCCGGTGATTTACCCAAACGATTTAACAAAACTTGGTTTACAGCTTCTTGTTCAGGTATTTGAGAAATCTTTTGAGTATTAAATACTCTTTTCAACATCTCTTTTTCTGTATCATTAAGCCCAACATCCTTTAATCCTGGGAGTTGGTTAGTATCGAGTTTTAGAGTATCAACAATTCTAATAAAATCTTGAACAACTTCTTGTTTTTGGTTAAACATTTGTGATTTAACCATTGACCACTCCGGCATAGTAGGAGTTTCTTTCATGGCTCTTAAAATTGCGCTGTTGTTAACAACTTTTCCACCAACTTTACCTACAGAACCTATACCATTCAAAACTGTCTGAACAGGCTTATTTTGAATTATCTTAGAATTTTGAATTTTATCGCCAAGATTTGCAGCCTTTTTTACAAGAGTTTTATTATACTCACCACGATTTGCATCTGAATATGCATCAAGCGCAACACCCAAACCCAACCAAGTACCTAATATAGCTATCGGATGCTCTACAAATGGTTTTATTAACATCTCATAAGGCATACTTAAAAAAGGATTTTCCTGTATAACTTCCTTAATAGTTGGTTTATCGGAATTTTGAGCAGCAACCCTGTAATAGTTTGGCAAACGAACCGGCTGAGCTTGATTCTGCTGCGGATAAACATTATATGGATTATAATTAACATTTGGATTAATCTGTGTCACAATAACAACCTTTTAACCTTTGAACAATTATACAAACATACAATTATTCCATAAACCTAACTATTTATATAAAGTCTATTTCCATGCAAAAATTGACTTTTTTCAGTTAAAATTAGTTGTTTTGTAACAAATTGTTAAGTTTTTCAATCATTAGTTGAATACGTTACGATAAAATCGACCGGAACATCATAATCTTCTGCAAAAACATCATTAACTACAAGATCTTGTGGCAAGCATACAATTTTTATACCGCTAAAATCTTTTAAAAACCTATCATAAAATCCTCCGCCATAACCAAGACGATAGTTATTTTTATCACAGCATAATGCCGGAACAATAACTAAATCCATCATTTGCTTATCACAAGGATTTGTGGTCGGCTCAAGAGTTTTGAAACACGACTCGCAAAGTTCATCTCCTTCACTAAAAGGACAGCAAAGCAAATTTTCACCATCAATTTTAGGTAAATAGAAGTTCTTTGTCTTATCTTCAAGAAGCAATAATAAATTAACTTCATACTTAAGCGGATAAAATATAAGAATATTTTTTGCGTTCCTATAAGCTTCTGTCTGCATAAGATTTTTCACAAGAAGCCTATTATCAATGATGATATTTTTTCTTTTTTCTTTTGCCCAGCTTCGCAGTTCTTGTTTATTATCCATTTACACAATTGCTCCGTGGCTCGCATCTTGAACAGTTCTGGCATATTTACCCAAATATCCTTTTGCTTTACTTATAAAAGGTTTTAAATTTTTTCTGCGCTCTTTCAGTTCTTCTTCTGAAACCATCAAATCAAGAGTTCGTTTATTTATATCAATTTTGATTGTGTCACCATTTTTAATTAGCGCAATGACACCGCCATTTGCAGCTTCCGGACAGATATGTCCGACACAAATACCTCTTGTGCCACCGGAAAAGCGTCCATCGGTAATTAATGCAGCTTTTGTACCCAGCCCTTTTCCAACAAGCAGCGAAGTAGGGGCAAGCATTTCTCTCATCCCCGGACCGCCTTTTGGACCTTCATAACGAATTACAACAACATCCCCTTCTTTAATCTCATCATTTTCTAAAGCCGCCATTGCATCTTCTTCCGAATCAAAAGTTTTAGCCTGCCCTGTAAATTCGTAACAACTTTCATCTACAGCAGAAATCTTTATTACAGAACCTTCCGGTGCAATATTTCCATACAGAATTCCAAGCCCCGGTTTTGTAGTAAAAGGTTCAGCATAATCATGAATTATAGATTTATCCGAATAAACTCCTGCGAAATCTCTATTTGCATTATATTCAGGAACACTCTTTATCAATTCGTCGACTACAGCCGGAATTCCACCTGCAAGATGGAATCTTGTCATTGTTATATTAGAAGACGGTTCCAATTTAACAAATTGGTGAATCTTATGAGAAAGTTCCTCAAAATCCTTTAATGATACTAATTCATCGCCATCCTCAACAGATAGAGAGTTTTTCACAGCATTTGATAAAGCCAAAATATGCAAGAAAGAATTTGTAGAACCGCCCATTGCCAAATCAGCAATTATAGCGTTTCTCAAAGTATCACGTGTTAAAATATCAAGCGGTTTGACATCACGATTTACCCAATCAACAATTTGCATACCACTTTCGAAAGCAATTCTACGTTTTTCAGAAGAAACAGCTGCAGCGGTTGCGCAGTGAGGAAGGCTCATTCCCATCACCTCTGTCAAACAAGCCATAGTATTTGCGGTATAAAGTCCTTGACAAGCACCTGCGGAAGGACAAGACGCTTCTTCAAGCTGGAGTAATCTTTCTTCTGTTATTTCTCCATTACGGAATTTGCCAATCGCTTCAAAAGCTCCTTTTATCATTGTTAATTTTTCACATTGGCTTTCTCCATCCAACATTGGACCTGCGGTAACTATTATGGATGGAATATTCGTTCTGGCAGCAGCAATCAACATCCCTGGAGTAATTTTGTCACAATTAGAGAGCAAAACTAAACCATCAAGTTGATGTGCGTTCGCAACTGTTTCTACACAATCTGCTATCAAGTCACGAGAGGGAAGTGAATATTGCATGCCGGAATGCCCCATCGCAATCCCATCACATACCGCAGGCACACCAAAAATAAATGCTTGACCACCGGCAGAATGAATACCTTTTTCAATTTGGCGCTCTAAATCACGCATACCAATATGCCCTGGAACTAAGTCTGAAAAAGAACTTGCAATCCCGATAAAAGGCGCTTTCATATTCTTTTTAGAAACACCTGTTGCCATCAATAGGCTTCTGTGCGGTGTTCTGGCAATCCCTGACTTTATATTATCACTTCTCATATGCTATAACCTCTTTTTCCTTTATTTTAGCATAATTATGAGAAGTAGATTATTATATAATTTCTTTTAGCCCATTGATGCTGCAACGTTATTTGCTGCCAAAAGAACATTTTGCGGAACATATTCTCCTGCTTGTTTTTTCTGAACTGCCAATGCTAACAAATTTGCTTGTCCATCAGCAGTTTTTGTCATCTTTTGAGCTTCAAGTTTTGTTGCTTCATCAGTTGGAATAAGCGCATGCGTAATTTTACTTGCCAAGATTGAACCAGCCGCACCTCCTAAGAAACCTAACGCTGCTCCTACTGCGGTTCCAATTCCAGGGCAAACTGCTGTACCAATCATTGCACCAACTTTTGTACCGATTGCACCACCAGCCGCACGACCGAGCGTCCATCCAATACCATCTGCAACCGAACGAATTCCGGTTTGAGTAATTTGAGTTAACGCAGAGCCTGTTCCTCCATCTTTATAAGCTGAAATTATCTTTGGTAAATCAATTACCATTCCAAATAATGCAAATGTTTTACCTTCTTTTAAACCTTGCTTTAACAATCCGCCAACTCCAGGTTTTAATGCCGCAGGAGCATTAACAACCTTGTCGATTTCTCCAGCTTTTTTGGCGATTCTTTCTTGTGGTGTTAAATTTTTTGCATTTCCACCAAAGAAATTCTTAACCTTATTCCAAGCTGTTGGAATATAACCGTCCATACCTCTTGAAGCTTTAAGAGTTTCAGTTGCCCTTAGGATTGCTTTCTCATCACCGGATTTTATCGCATCAGCCATAATTTTTTCTAAATCTTTTCTTGCACTTTCTTCAATTGGTTTTTGGAACCATTTTTGAACAAAAGAAAACTTTGGCTGTGCCATTCTGTTTACTGCATGTAATTGACCGTAAGCCTTTTGCATCAATTCAGGATTCTTTTGCCACAAAGCTTGTATTGCAGGATTTGACTTATCAAAAACCTGATTTGTTACTTTTATTGCTCTTATTGAATTAAATGGATGCTTTAGAACTTGAGAATTTGACATAGCACCTATCATTAATGCACTTGTTCCAATATCACCCCATTTTTGAACTACAGCGTTTGAATCTTCATAAAATTTTGCAAGAGTATTTATATCCGCATTTGTAGCTGTAGCTTGCTCAGTTTGACCTGAAGTTTGAGTTTGCTGAGTTTGTAGAGCAGACGGAACAGAAGCTTGTACCCCTCCTGCTTGATTCATATTCGCAAGACTGTTTTGGTAATTTGCATAATTCTGCAAATACATTGGGTTATAGTATCCACTATAAGGATTACTAGCTTGATAACCATTTATGTAGCTCGGACAATTTGAGTTTATCCCTGATGAACCGCCATAGAGCATAAATTCCATATTTGCAAGTGAATTAATTGGAAGTGTCATAATTAACCTAACCTATAAAAACTAACCTTACATATATAAAGAATTTTGCGTTACAAAAATTGCTTTTTTGTAACAAAATGTAAAGAAAAGATTTTGTTCTTAAAAGAAATTCAACTTTTTGAAGGATTATTATATTTCTGGTATAGTGTTATTATCAAAATGGGATTTGGAGGAGATTATTCGTGTACGCATATCAACAACAAAGGAGAAGTAATAGCCGTTTGCATGTCGTTCAGCCACAAGGTACTAACGTAGTAAGACATAAGAAAAAAAAGGCTAATCCTGTTAAGGAACTTTTTAGAATTTGCGTAGTATTTTCTTTCCTTGCTGTTTTTATGACATTTGTATTTCCGACTGCGTACAATAGATTAATAAATAATGTGTTCTTCCCATATTCATTACCGGTTAACACAAAAACACAGGGCAATTTAGCTCAGAAAAAACCAGAAAATATTTCAGCTGTAAACTTGTATTCAATTGCAAATCCTACAACTAATTATTTAAGCAACGATTTATTTCACAACCGTTTGATGCTCACTCCAACAATTGAAAAAACTCACAGCGAAATTACGACAATGTACCATACAAACGAAATGACTGGATTAAAAAATCAATTACAAGGATTGATGAAAGAATATCCGATGGTTAAACCTGCCATTTATGTTTGGGAATACGAAAACGGCAAGTACGTTGATATCAATGGTGATGAATTATATTCTGCAGCAAGTATTATCAAACTCCCTGTGCTTGTAAGATTATTTAAATCTATTGAAGCAAATCAGATGACAATTTTTGATGACATGCTTCTTACTGATTATTACCAATCATCAGGTTCAGGCAATTTGCAATACGCACAAACAGGTAGAAAGTATACGCTTGACCAACTTGCTAAAACAATGATTCAAGATTCTGATAACACTTCTACCAATATGATTATGTCAAAACTTGGCGGCATGGATGACATTAATATAGGTTTGAGAGATTGGGGAATTTCTAAAACTTATGTTAGAACATGGCTTCCTGACCTAAAAGGAACTAACAAAACAACCGCTAAAGACATGGCAAAAATCCTTTATAACCTAGACAATCCGGGGTTCTTAAATATAAATTCCAGAGAATATATAATAGATTACATGAGTCATGTTAAAAATAATAGATTAATCGCTGCAGGACTGGGTGATGGCGCACTATTTATTCATAAAACAGGCGACATCGGAACAATGCTTGGAGATGCCGGTATTGTTTACGCTCAGAATGGCAAAAAATATATTGTGGTAATTTTAGCAAATCGCCCGCACAATGCACCACAAGGAAAAGACTTTATTGTAAAAGCATCAAGCCTCATATATAAGGCAATCGTCGGATAGAATTATTTATATTAAATTTTGTAACAATTTTCTTAATAATTGCGTTTTTTGCGCAATTATTTTTATTTTTTGACTTTTTTAATAGTATGATTGGGATACAGTCAACATAAAGGGATTTGGAAATGAAAAACTTTAAGAGAAAACTATCAGCACTAGTATTAAGTACATTATTTGCCTCTATGCAAGTTTCTTATGCTGTTATCGACACAGGTTTAGGCGCAGGTAACGGCGGTGGTGTTATCAATAACGTAACCGGTGGTTTTGTTGGCGTAGACGGTGCAGGTACCGGCAATGTAGACTTGAATTTCAACAGCAATGCTCACGTTAACTGGGATTCTTTGAACGTTAACAAAAACGAATCATTGAACTTTAATGCAACAGACGGTGCAAGCGGATTAACAATTTTAAACACTGTAAATCACGGCATGTCAAACATTTATGGTCAAGTTAGTGCAAACCAAGGTATCAGCCAATTAATAATTTCAAACCCAAATGGTGTTTTGTTTGACGGTGCACAATTTACAACTGCCGGTGACGCTATGATTACAACAAAAGATTTATCAGGCGTAAAAGCAGAAGACTTAAATAAATTTGACATCAAAGATGCAAAATACTCAAAAATCTTTAACGATAATGGAAAATTAATTCCTATCGAAATCAAAAATAATTCTACATTTAATGTAGGCGGCGATTACAGCATTGTTGCAGCCGGTATCAATGCAGCTAACTCTACAATCAATGCAAAAGCTGTTAAACTTGTTACAGCAAATGGTCAAGATTATTTAGCACTTAACCAAACAGCTCCTAACAAAGCTCAAACAGTTGCTAGAATGTCCGCAATGAACATAAATGGAGATTTATACATCACTAATGATGTTGGTGCTTTAGAAATCAAAAACGGCGGAACAATCAACGGCAACACAAACATTATCACAGGTGGCAACGTTACTATTAACAGAACTAACAACGATAACAGATTATCAATGAATGGTGATGTTAAAGTTGTAAATAACGGTGCTAGAGCATTTTTAAGAAACGCTGATGTCAAAGGCAACTTAGAAATGACAAATGGCGGTGGTTTCCTTGATGTTGGAGATGTTCATGTAACAAAGAACGCTAAATTAACTACAAAAGATGTTTCACAAAATATTGATAACAACTGTACAACTCCGGTTAAACACTTTGTTCACGTAATCGGTGATACTCAAGTTGACGGCGATTTAGCTATCGAATCTAAACACAACATTCACATTGGTGGTTATGATTACGATGCACAAAAACTTGCAGATGGTAAACTAACCGTTGGTGGCGATTTAACAGCTCACGCTACAGATGGTCACGTTATGACAACGATTGATACTTCTGCAAACAAAATCACAATGAAATCTGATAATTTGAATGTTTTAACAGACGGCAAAGCAACATTGACCGCTAAAGAATACAAATTTTCATCAAACGGTTATCTTGGCGGTTTAACTTCAACTGATGCAATGTCAGTAGACAAAAAAATTGTGAATATTATGGAAAACTATATTCCAGTTCCTGATACAGTTGGAACTCCTGGTTATATCAATGTTAATGGTGGAACAATTTCTCAAATTGATACACCATCAACAGCTTACATTTCATCAAAAGCTGATTTAAAAGTAACTGGTGCTAATGCAAAAGAAGTTAATTTGGTAGCTCCTGATAAGTTCATTGAAATCACTGGTCCTGATGTTCACGCAGATACAATCAAGGTTGGTAAAGCAACTAATAAGTTAAAAGTTGACTTCCCTGGAAGAGATTACACTCTTAAATATACAAACATCAGAGATGAAAAAGAAGTTACTGTTAACAAAAATGACGTAATTACATACGAATTAACCAATGCGCCAAACGGTTACAACGACGGAACTCAGATTGCAGGCAAATCAACATACTTAGTTGGTCCTGACGCTCCAAAGCCAGACCCAACACCGGAGCCAACTCCTGATCCAGAACCACAACCAATTCCTGATGATAATGAAAACGCTAAAGTTCTAAGAAGTTTTGAAAATAAATCATTAGATTTGAACCAAGTTTACACACCGGTTGCATACGCTGCAGACTTGGATGACGATCAAAATGGTACAGGAGTTAGAAAGAACGTTGATGGTTCAGTAACTGTTGTAAGAGCATTCCCAATGGTAAACTAATTCCATTAAAAGATGTAAGATAATTAAAAAGGACATTCTTGAAAGGATGTCCTTTTTGTTTGCAATTTTATAATTGCCACTATGTTATAATAATAACTATGAAATACGCATTGGTTTTAGTAAATATAAAAGGGCTTGGAGTCAAAACATTCAGCTATCTTATACCCGATGAGATGAAGAATATCATTCAAATTGGGCAGGCTGTTATGGTTCCGTTTGGCAGACAGGGATTAATCAATGCGTTTATTGTAGGTTTTTCAGATTACCTTCCGGGGGATTTTAAGGCTAAAAAAATTAATCGAATAATTGATGAAACACCGCTTTTTTCTATCAAATATTTGAAGTTGTTAGAGTGGGTTGCAAACTATTACTGCACAGATTTTGTTACGGTTTTAAATGCGGCTTTACCGATGAAATTAATAGAAAAAAATGCAAAAGTCGCACTTGCGGTTTCATTGATTAAGGAAGATGGCGAAGGTTTGACAAAACGTCAAAAAGAGATTTTGGCTCTGCTTAAAACAAAAGGTAAATGCTCACTTATAGAATTTGAGGAACTTGCGAAAACAACACGTGCTACAATGAAAAAACTGGCTGATAGCGGTTTTGTAAAAATAGAAGAAGAATATATTTACAGAAATCCGCTGTCAATATTTAAAGACGTAGAAACAGAACCTCTATTTGAACTTTCCGGAGAACAAATTACAGCTTATGAAGGGATTAAAGCAAAATTAAAATCGCCAAATCCTATTCTTTTGCACGGTGTAACCGCTTCCGGTAAAACAGAGGTTTACTTTAAATTAATAAAAGATGTTATTGATTCAGGCAAAAATGTTTTATTTTTAGCTCCAGAAATTGCTTTAGCTTCTCAGCTTACAAAAAGATTAGCTCGAAAATTTGGCATAAGAGATGTTGCAATCTGGCACAGCAGTATCGGTGATGGTGAAAAATATGATGTTTGGCAAAGACTTTATAACAACGATATTAAAATCCTTGCAGGTGCAAGATCTGCAGTTTTTGCGCCATTGCAAAATATTGGCTTGATTATTATTGACGAGGAGCACGAAGGCGCTTATAAACAAACAAATCCTGCACCTAGGTACGATGCAAGGGTTGTAGCAAGACGCTTAGCGCAATTTCACCAAGCGCCGCTAATTTTGGGCTCTGCAACACCAGACATTTCAACATACTATTTTGCAACTAATAACAATAATGTGTTTGAAATGAGAAAGCGTTTCAATAATTCACCACTCGCAAAACCTCAAGTAATAAATATGCAGGAATACGGCAAAGCTGCGTACAGAGGTATTATTTCTAAACCTTTGCAAACAGAGATTGTTGAAACATTAGAAAGAAATCAGCAAGTAATTCTTTTGATGAACCGCAGAGGGTACTCTACATATACACAATGTAAGGCTTGTGGAACGGTTGTAGAATGTCCTGATTGTTCTATACCAATGATTTGGCACGCAAGTGTAAAAAAACTCAAATGCCACTACTGCAACCGAGAAATGAGTTTCCCTGAATTTTGTCCTCAATGCGGTAGCGATGCGCTTTCCACTTCCGGAGTTGGAACTCAAAAGATTGAGCTTTTGATAAAAGAACTTTATCCGGACGCAAGAGTTGAAAGAATTGACAGTGATATTTTGACAAGAAAGAACGCTCACATTGAATTGTTGAATAAATTCCAAAAGGGCGAAATTGATATCTTAGTCGGAACGCAAATGATTGCAAAGGGATTAGATAATCCTAATGTTACACTTGTTGGTGTACTTAGTGCAGATTCCGGATTCAACATTCCTGACTATAGAGCCTCTGAAAGAGGATTCCAATTACTTACACAGGTTGCAGGACGAGCAGGCCGAGGAGAATTCAAGGGCAAAGTGCTATTCCAAACATATAACCCTGATTATTACGCTTTCCAGACAGCTAAAGCACAGGATTATGAAAAGTTTTTTGAAACAGAAATAAAAGCTCGGCAAGAATTTGATTATCCGCCATTCAGCCAAATCATCCGTCTTATACTGTCCTCACAAAATAATTTTCGTGCAGAGAAATCTGCTATGGAAATTGCAATGCGCTTAAACACAATGACTGAAAAATTTGGGTTTGGTGAATATTTAGAAACGCTAGGCCCAACACCTTGTGTCATTGAGAAATTGAACGGTTACTATAGGTTCCAAATCCTTATTAAAAATAAATTATCACAAAAAGGGCATGATTTTATTTCTAAATTTTTAAGCAAAATCACAATGCCTAAAGACATTCGCCTTGCAATTGATGTTGATCCATTAGATATTTTGTAAATATTTGTAACATTTTCGTTATTTTTATTCAAGTTTTTTGAAAATCTGCCGTAATACATGATGGTTGTATCAACATTAAGGAGAAAATATTATAGCAATACCCGATTATTCAAATATCAAATTTGACATGAGCAGCATGAACACATTTTTTAAAGACCAAGGTGTAAATGTTGCAGCAGGAGATACTGCAAAATTGAACACTATTTTTAAGGAGTGCGATACTGAAGGCGCTAAAAATGCTAAAGGCGACAATATTGGTGACGGTGTTCTTAACGGGAAAGAGCGCACAACATTCTTGAACAAAATCAAAAGTGCATGCCCCCAATTGTATGATAAAATTGTAGATTTCTTTACCGCCGTTGAAACAACTGAAGATATTGCGGCTACAGATAAAGAAACACGCCAAAAACTTACCGATGCACAAAAGGCAAATGATAAGGCACGTACAGAAGAAAAGATTAAAAATACCGGAAATTATGAAGCCAATATCAATCGGTGGCAGAAAGAAGCTGCGAAGGAAGTTGAAAGAAATCGAGCTGAAGCAGAAAAAGAAGTTGAAAAATTACAGCTTCTTGATGATTTCAGAGCTGAATGGACAGGAGAAGTTGACAATAAGACTTTGACAGCACAACTTGCAGAACTTGAAAACATCAAAGATAAAGACGCACTTGACAAAAAATTAATGGAATTTAATATTCAAAACCGAAATTACGATGTTGAATAAGGCATAAAATGGCACCATTAATCTTCCATACAAAAAGAGGACAACCAAACGGTTATCCTCTTTTTTATGAAATGAGTTAAACTCAAATCTTCAATATATCAGACTATACGTTAGCAACTGCTTTAGGACCAGCGTTAACGATTTCAGCAGGCATGTTTGGATACTTAGCAGAGAAGTTATCAGCAAACATTTGAGCCAATTTGTTAGCAGCTTCGTCATAAGCTTTCTTGTCTGACCACATTCCACGAGCATCAAGCATTTCGTCTGGAACATTTGGACAAGAAGTAGGATAATCTACATTGAATACATCGTGGTGTTTGAATTCAATTGAATCAAATGAACCGTTCAATGCTGCAGTTACCATAGCTCTTGTGTAAGATAATTTCATTCTCTTAGCACCAGAAGCAGCTGAACCGCCAGCCCAACCAGTGTTAACTAAGTAAACCTTAGTACCGTATTGGTCAAGTTTATCACCTAACATTTTTGCATATACTGAAGCATCCATTGGCATGAATGGTTCACCGAACAATGTTGAGAATGTAGGTTGTGGTTCTGTAACACCTCTTTCAGTACCAGCTAACTTAGAAGTGAAGCCAGTTACGAAGTGGTACATAGCAGCGTTCTTGTCTAATCTTGAGATTGGAGGCAATACGCCGAATGCATCAGCTGTTAAGAAGATAACAACCTTAGGAATGCCGCCCTTAGAAGGGATTTGAGCATTGTTGATGTAGTTGATTGGATAACCAACACGAGTATTTTCTGTTAATGAACCATCTTCAAAATCGAATTCTCTTGTTTCAGGGTCCATAACAACGTTTTCAACCAATGAACCGAACTTGATAGCGTTGTAGATATCTGGTTCGTTTTCAGCAGAAAGGTGAATACATTTTGCGTAGCAGCCGCCTTCAAAGTTGAATACACCATCTGGAGACCAACCGTGTTCATCGTCACCGATTAACTTACGGTTAGGGTCTGCTGATAAAGTAGTTTTACCAGTACCTGAAAGACCAAAGAATACAGCTGTTTCACCAGTTGCAGGGTCCATGTTAGCTGAACAGTGCATTGGAAGAACATTTTTCTTAGTCATAACATAGTTCATAGTTGCGAATACAGATTTTTTGATTTCGCCTGAGTATTGAGAACCACAGATGATGATTTCGTGAGCTTCATAATCGATAGCGATACAAGCTTCTGAATTTACACCATCAACTTCTGGATCACATTTGAAACCAGGAGCGCAAAGGATTGTGTAATCAGGTTCACCGTAGTTAGCTAATTCTTCAGCAGTTGGTCTGATTAACAATTCGTGGATGAACATGTTTTGGCTTGCTAATTCGTTGATAACTCTGAATTTTTGAGTATAAGTTTTGTCAGCACCAGCAAAACCATCGAAAATAAATACTTCTCTGTTTTGTAAGTAAGATGCGATTTTACCCTTGATAGCATTGAATTTTTCTCTGCTGATAGGTCTGTTTACCTTACCCCAAGCGATATCGTTGTGGATAGATTCTGTATCAACAATAAATTTATCCTTAGGTGAACGACCAGTGTATTTACCAGTTGTAACAACCAAAGCACCAGTGTTGCTCAAAGAGCCTTCACCTAATCTTAAAGCAGCTTCTGTTAACTGAGCAGGTGTCCAGTTTCTGTGAACTGCTTTTGGTCCGATAATACCAAATTTTTCAATTCCGTATGTTTCCATAATATAGCTTCCTCCTTTTTTAAAGCTTTCTTTCATACACAATAAATGTATTACAAACACTTGCAAAAATCAATTGGTACCATGCCTTTTTGCCCACTTTTTATAAGATTTTCCCTAATTATTCGAAATCATATTTGAAAGTCGGACAAGTTTTCTAGCTTGTTCATTCAATTGATTTTCCAAGATTGGTTCATGTTCGCCTAAATAAGTATTTGCAACTTCCGGATTAGACTTAAACTTATTCACATTATGTCTTATAATTCTTTCAGCCGGCTTTCCAATGTTTTCTAACGTATTTCTATCTTCTTCCGTCAATCTGTTAGCTTCTAACTTTTTCTTACCTTCTTCGACCAAAGTTTTCATTCTTTCCAGTCTATATTCGTGTTTTGCCATATTACGTTTAGCAGTTTCAATATAGTCCGGAATATCAGCATGACGAGATGGACGGCTGTATGATTTTTCGATACTTCTCTTATTTTCTATTACATCATCAAAGCGACGTTTACTCATTGATACAGAAAATTCCAGTTCTGATAAGTTTTTCTTCTTTTCAGCAATTTCCGGTGCAAGTCCTTCCAAAGACAAATTCGCTAATCCATTTTTTATATCTTTTTTCATCTCTAAAAATGCCTTGTATGGAGTTTTTAGATAACTCGGTATTTCAAAAGAATAATCTCGTACCAAATCCATAGCATACTCTTTTGCTTCATCTCCTGCGTACCACTTTCTGCTTTTTGTAATAAGATTATCAAATTGAGTCTGATTTTCATCAACCCTATCTAATTTTAATCTTTTAACTTCGTCAAAAGCAGTAGCATCAAAACGTGGTTTTACTTTGTGGCTGTTAATATCCATAAGTTCGCATTTGCAAGAAGACGCTATAGCAGAAAGTTCACCAGCCAATTCTTTATTTTTTTCTATAAAAGGTGTTAATTCTTTATCAACAAACTCTTTTGCATAGTTTAATTCCGGAGGGACTTTACCCTTGAACATCACCATGCCCATAGGGAAATTCGGCAAAGTTTGGTTCGAGCTTGAATAATTAACATTTTGTGGATTGTTTCTACGAACATTATTTCTATTAACAAAAGTTGAACTAATCGGTAAAATTCTCACGATACCCCCTCCTTTTTAAATTTATTTATACATCAGAGCTCTGCGTTTTTGAACATCTGCATTTTTTAGATAATCTTCATACCGCATTTGATAATTCAAATATCCGTTTGGCGTGATTTCGATTATTCTATCCGCAACCGTATTTATGAACTGATAATCTTGTGAAGTAAATAACACCGTTCCGGTATAATCAATCAAAGCATTATTTAAAGACGTTATAGCTTCCAAATCCAAATGGTTGGTAGGTTCATCAAACAAAAGCACATTAGATTCTTCAATCATGGTCTTTGCGAACATACAACGAACTTTTTCTCCACCTGATAGCACTTTAACTTGTTTTTCAGCATCTTCTCCTGAGAACAACATTCTGCCCAAATAGCCTCTCAAAAAGCTTACATGCTGTTCTTGAGAATACTGTGCAAGCCACTGGATAACATTTTTATCTGTATCAAAAAATTCATTGTTATCCTTCGGACAATAAGAATGAGTTGCAGTAACACCCCAAGTTACGGTTCCTCCATCCGGCTCGATTTTACCTTCTAAAATTTCAAAAAGTGTTGTAACCGCCAATTGGTTTTGAGAAATAAATGCAATTTTTTCACCCTGTCTAACATCAAAAGACAATGCTTTAATCAAAAGTTCGCCATTTACAGATTTTCTTAAACCTTGAACGTTCAAAACATCTTTCCCAGGCATTTTTGAGAACTTGAAATTTATACTAGGATATTTTCTTGTTGAGGGTTTAATATCTTCCAAAGTCAATTTTTCCAACATATTTTTTCTGGAAGTTGCTTGTTTGGCTTTAGACGCATTCGCACTAAATCTTGCAATAAATTTTCTAAATTCTTCTGCTTTTTCTTCCAATTTCTTATTGCGCTCTTCTTTTTGTTTCATAATCAAAGCGCTAGCCTGCGTCCAAAAAGAATAGTTACCTGTATAAAGTTGAATATTTCTAAAATCAATATCAGCTATATGTGTACAAATTCTGTCCAAAAACTTTCTATCGTGTGAAACTACAATAACAGTATTAGGGAAATCAATCAGAAAATCTTCCAACCAAGTAATTGTTGCCAAATCCAAGTGGTTTGTAGGTTCATCCAGAAGCAGAATATCCGGAGTGCCAAATAGAGCTTGAGCAAGCAATACACGGACTTTTTCGCTGCCAGACAAATCTTTCATCAAAGAATAGTGCAATTCTTGAGGAATACCTAAATCATTAAGAAGTGAAGACGCATCAGATTCAGCTTGCCAACCGTCCATTTCTGCAAATTCGGTTTCTAAATGAGCAACACGAATACCATCCTCATCATTAAAATCCGGCTTCATATACAAAGCATCTTTTTCTTTCATAACATCATAAAGGTGCTTATTACCCATAATAACAGTATCAATAGCAGTATAGTCGTCAAACTCAAAGTGATTTTGTTTCAAAACTGATATACGCTGCCCTTTTTTGATATGGACTTGCCCGCTTGTAGGCTCCAAATCACCCGATAACACTTTTAAAAAAGTACTTTTTCCGGCTCCGTTTGCACCGATAAGACCGTAACAATTGCCTTCTGCAAACTTTATATTAACATTTTCAAATAATGGTTCTTTCCCAAAACGCACGGTTAAATTTTCTGTAGTAATCATAATACTTAAGAGTTTAACATAAGCAAGAGGGGCAAAGCAAGGAGGTAAGATTTTTCTGTATTCGGTGGGAACCGCTGGCGCTTTTCCATTCAGTTTGCCGTCATTGCGAGAAAATTTAGACTTTTGTTTATTAATATTAATTTTTACTCCGAAAATTTTCGTGGCAATCCAAAAGTTTAAAATAAACTTACAAACGGAATGACTGGATTGCTTCGCTCCCGCTCGCAATGACGTTGCAATATTTTTACCAACAAAGTCGCAGAGATATTTCTGCCTTTACTTGTTTGATTAAATCATAAATTAATGCATATTCTTATGTTAAGTTTTTCTCAATTTTGTTACAATTGGTGCAAACGTAGTAGTAGTAGTAGTAGTAGTAGTAGTAAAGCGCGCAAGTTTTTTGTCACTAAAGTTTTCAAAAAAATGCCGTTATACAAAATGTACAAAGATTAAAATTAGAAAGGAGTACTACATGATTAGATTAGGAAGAAGTTTTACACCATTGAGCTTTAAACAGCCAAAATTGGGAAAAAAGAAAGAGGAAGAAACAAAGACAGAAGAAAAGAAGCCGGAGGCTAACACTTCTGAACAAACAGGTACAAAGAGTGGAAATTCTAACAAAACTCTTGCAGATTTTTTGAACAATAACAATATGTTACCAATTTCTTACAAACCAATTAATTTAGGAACTCCTGTTGTTATTGCGACTCCGGAAGATAATGAAAAAGATTTTAATCCGGATGGGATTTCTAAAGCCGATTTCGAAAATATAACTGATGACCCAAAGGCTCTCGACCCATTAACAGGTTCATTAATTTCTCTTGACGAATGGAACAAAAAATATGATAATGGTATCATTTTATACTCCTTTTTGCAAATTCATTCTGCTGACCTGTTACCGCAAATTCTAATTGTAACAATTTTAATAAAATTGTAAAGATTTTATGAATATTACTAAAGTTTAGAAAAAAAATGACGATATCTATAATAACTAATGGAGAATAATATGAGCAATAATAATCCAATAAAATTACGATTAAATGATTATAAAATTCTTTTAGATATTGCCGATTCCGATGGGAATAGAAAAATTTCTAAAGGGGAATTAGCTAAATTAAATTCTATTTTTAATAACAAAAATGGAGTTGAATTTGTGGATTATGAACAAATGCTTCAAAACGTAATGCAAAAAACTGCAGAGCAAATAGAAACTAATGAGGTGATTCCAGAAACAGCAGAATATTTTTTAGAAAATGAGGATAATTCTTTACCATTGGCAGATGCTATTTTTAGAGAATTATCAAAAGAAAAAAAGGGTAATCTACCAAATTCCAATAAGAAATTGTTAGATTTAATAAAACAACTTAACAGTTATAATATTGAAGAAATTGATACTTATTATCAAAATAAATATGGTACAACTATTGATAAAGCATTAAAAACAGCATCTAATATCAATCCACAACTTGTCACATTAATGTCAACTCAAGTTGAATCTTGCAAAACAAATGCTAAAAAACAATATACTTCGTCTCAATTAGCTGAATTATTATATGAAGATATTAAAGGAATTGGAACTAGTAAAAATATTTCTGAACACATTAATGCTATAAATAAAAATAATGTAATTGATATAATGCAGCGTTATAAGTCGAATAATGATAATAAAGACCATAAGTCATTAATTTCAGATATTATGGAAGAATATGGACTGGATATAAATGAACGAATTAAATATGTTAAACATATTTTTAATTCTTTAATCGAAGTTTTTAAGGCTGATAATATTTACGTAGATGATATAGTTGAAAAATTTAATAGGGAACTAACTTATCAAAAAAGGACCTGGAAACCTGCAAATTCTGAGAGATTAGACTGTTTAATTAATCAGTTAAAGGATCGTAAAGAAGGAACCTGGGCAAGTCCACAAAGTGAAAATATTCCGTACAATGGAAAAATTGATAAAGACTTTAAACAAGGAAGAACCGGAGATTGCTGGCTGGTAGCTTCTATAAAAGCAATAGCGAAAAAGCCAAGAGGTTTACAAATTTTAAATAATATGATTAAAATAAAACCTAATGGCGATGTTGCGGTAACATTAAAGGGTGTAAATAAAACATATAACTTTACTAAACAAGAAATTAAGGCACATACAGAATATGCTACTGGTGATTTAGATGTCCGAATAATAGAAATGGCCGTTAACAAATATTTTGAGGAAGAGCGTGGTGTAGGAGGAATACCTGATATAAATGGTAATCACATGTATATTGCATTTAATATTTTGACTGGTAAAGGAAACTGGGACCATTTTTATGGTAAATATTCTAAGGTCGATGAATGGATAAATGGTAAAATTACTGATGAGCAAATAGATAATTTTAATAATAAAAATCATGTAGCATGCGTTTCTTCGTATAAAAATGGAGTTAGTACAGTGAAAGCACATAATACAGATGGTAGTGAGGCAACTGTAACAACAAATCATGCGTACGCAGTTTCAAGAAGTGATTCTAAATATGTATATTTGATTAATCCGTGGAATACATCTAAAGAAATAAAGTTAGATAGAAAAACTTTTAAAGAATTTTTTAACAATATTGATGAATTTGATTTGTAGTTCAAAATATTTTGCGTGCACAATTTGTGCATTTTTTCGCACCCTTCATACACCGTTTGTACAGTTTGATATTTGCAAAAATCAATAACTTCTGACTTCTAAAAGTTTCACTAATAGGGCATTATATCGAATAATAATCAAACTGTCTGTAATAATCAAATAGTGTTTTTATAATTTAAAAAAGATAAAATTTTAGTGTACATAATTAGTAAATAAATGCAGATAAAGTTAAAAATAAATTTTCAGATGAGATTTGTAATTGATACAATAAATTCCGGAATACAAAAATATCCGACAGATAATCTGATAATACATTCTGACAGAGGAGTCCATTATAAGAATAATGTTTATCAAATGTTACTAAAGAATAATAACATTCAGCAATCAATGTCGCACCTGCTGCACCGAGAGATAATGCTCCGATTGAATCATTCTTTGGACATTTAAAAGATGAAGTTAATTACAAAAAATGTAACAATTTTGAAGAATTGAAGGACAAAATTGACAGATACGTGTATTATTACAATACAAGCAGATATCAATGGAATAGAAATATGTTAGCACCAATTGAAATAAGAGATAATCTAATTTCCTACAACTATTGTCCGTTTTAGTAGGTGCACTTCAAAGCGTGAGCGGTCCCCACCGAAAAATACAAACCTTTTATAACACAGCAATAAGCAAAATCAATATTGCCGAAATGATAGAACTGATTCCTACAAAAATCCAAAATGGTGTAATACCTTTGTTCTTAGTATATGTTTTGGGTTTCATAGTGTAAGATTGTTTTACCGGTAGAGAAACTTTTTTATTACTGCTACTTCCACTCTTTTTGGTTTCTTTTTTCTTTGTTTCATATTTTTCGCTCAAGCTATTTTTGCCGGTTTTTCCTGTCATCAAGAGTTCAATATCATATTGATTTTTTAGTATTGATTTATTTCCTTTTTTATAAAAAACTGCATAATTTATAGCCGCTTCAAATGCTCGCTGCAAACACTCTAGCGCAGCCATACCATCTTTTTTTACAGTAGAAGAATGGACTGAAATATTACCTTGTTTTTTTAGGAAATACAAATCGTCAATAAATTCTTTTTCTTGAATAGAAGTTGCGTGGTCTTTTAATGTTGCAATCATATCATCAAAACTTCCGTCATATTGCCTTCTATCAGCCAATATAGATTTACACATCTGCTCACCAAAACGTCTGGTCTGTCCCATACACTGTTCAAAAAATTCTGCAGTATAAAGTTTTTCTGCCTCTTTTATTATTTCGTACAGATTAGAATCTATCTTTTGTAAAAAATCGAAATTTGTCATACTTTTTTAAACCTAATTTAATATACACATAAGAAGTCTATAAACCCCAAATGCCACGCACCAAGCAATTATGCATTGTATAAATACAACCAGAACCGCATATTTTCTGCCTAATTCTCTTCTTACAGTTGCAATTGCCGCAACACAAGGAGTATATAGCAAACAGAAAACCATAAACGTAAATGCCGTAATTTGGTTAAACAATCCCGATTTAGTAATATCACCGGCCAAGACGCTCAAGGTACTTACAACACTTTCTTTTGCCATAAATCCTGTTAAAAATGCAGTTGAAATTCTCCAATCATCTAGACCTAACGGTTTGAAAATCGGAGCAATAAAATTACCCAATAAAGCGAGTAAGCTATCAGCAGAATTAGTGACAAGATTCAATCTTGTATCAAATGTTTCCATAAACCAGATAATAATCGTTGCCCAGAAAATTATCGTAAACGCTTTTGTTACAAAATCCTTTGCCTTGACATAAATTAGTCGATAAACATTCACAAAACCCGGCATTCTGTAGTTAGGAAGCTCCATTACAAACGGAACGGCCTCACCTCTGTATACAAAATATTTCAAGAAAAATGCCAAAAGAATTCCGACGACCATACCTATCAAGTACATACTAAGAATTATCCACACTTGGTTTTTAGAAAAAAATGCAGCTGTAAATAATGCATAAATTGGTAGTTTAGCAGAACAACTCATAAACGGAGTCAATAGAATTGTCATCTTTCTATCACGTTCTGATGGCAAAGTTCTTGATGCCATAATAGCTGGAACAGAACACCCAAAACCAATTATCATTGGAACAAAACTTCTGCCGGACAAACCAATTTTTCTAAGTAATCTATCCATAACAAAAGCAACTCTCGCCATATAACCGCTGTCTTCTAAAATAGATAAGAAGAAAAACAGAACAACAATTTGCGGCAAAAAGCTTAAAACACTTCCCACTCCAGAAAAAACACCATCAATAATTAGCGAATGCACTACAGAATTTAAGCCATAAGCAGATAGAATCTGATCAGAAAAAGATATGACTTTTTCTATTCCAACTTCCATCAAAACTGACAAAAATCCGCCAATGGGTCCAAAAGTTAAGAAAAATATTAATGCCATGATTAGTAAAAATGATGGCATTGCCGTATATTTTCCTGTCAAAACCTTATCAACTTTCAAAGATATTCTATGCCCTATTGTATCAGAAGGTTTTGAAACATAATTAGCGCACAATCCTTCAATGAAAGTGAATCTCATATCCGCCATAGCTGCTTCACTATCTAATCCTGTGTCTTTTTCCATCTCTTCAATAATATGGTTACAAGTTTCAACTTCGTTGTCATCGAGATTTAATGATTTAATAAGGTGAAAATCCTTTTCAGCAAGTTTCGTTGCCGCAAATCTCGCAGGGATTTGTACAGCAACAGCATGGTCTTCAATCAAGTGAATCATTGAGTGAATACAACGATGAACTGCACCGGATTTTGAATCATTTTCTTGACAGAAATCAACTCTTGCAGGAAATTCTGAATACTTAGCAACATTAATTGCATGCTCTACAAGTTCTTCAATACCTTGATTTTTAGCCGCAGAAATTGGAATTACCGGAACACCCAGTTCAGCTTCTAAACCGTTAATATCAATACTTCCGCCATTTTCTGTAACTTCATCCATCATATTAAGTGCAATTACCATAGGAACATTTAATTCTATCAATTGCAATGTCAAGTATAAATTACGTTCAATATTTGTGGCATCAACAATATTAATAATGCCATCCGGTTTCTCGTTTAATATAAAATCTCTAGTAACAATTTCTTCGTTACTATAAGGAGATAGCGAATAAATCCCAGGTAAATCCGTAATCGTAACGTTTGCGTACCCTTTGATTTGTCCTTCTTTCTTATCAACAGTAACCCCGGGAAAATTTCCTACGTGCTGATTAGAACCTGTTAATCTATTAAAAAGAGTTGTTTTCCCGCAATTTTGATTTCCTGCTAATGCAAATTTTAACTTTGTTTTAGGCTTAACATTTCTTTTCTCAATGCTTTCTTCACCTTTCATAGAGTGTTCAATCTTTCTGAAAACAATTTCTTTTCTTGGCAAGCTATGAGCTTTATGAATTTTTTCCAAAACGATTTTTGCAGCATCAGCTTTTCTTATCGTAAGCTCGTACCCACGAATTCTAATCTCTAAAGGGTCACCCATTGGCGCAGTTTTGATAAGTTCGACTTCCACCCCCGGAGTCAAACCCATATCCAAAATATGTCCTCTTAACGCCTTGTCTTCGCACTCGATTGATTTTATAAACCCTTCTTTTCCGATTCTTAATTTATCTAATGTTATCATTTCAGCCTCATGTGTTGATTTCATTATATTCTAAAAATATTCAAGAGGAAATATTAAGTACATCTAACAAGTTAAAGTTTTTGGTGGGAACAGCTCTCGCGTTTCCCACTCTACATTCTTTCAACTTTTAAACCCAAAGAGCGTAGCGCACTTGCATTCAAGACCGCGATAAAAGTTACACCAACATCGGCAAATACTGCACCCCACATTGTCATTAAGCCTAAACCACCCAGAATTAAGAATAGTACTTTTACGCCGATTGCAAATGTGATATTTTGTTTAACAATTGTTATTGTTCTTTTTGCTATCTTTATCGCGTCTACGACTTTTGAAGGTTTATCATCCATAATAACCACGTCCGCTGCTTCAATTGCAGCATCAGAACCTAACCCACCCATTGCGACACCTACATCAGCACGAGTTAGAACCGGTGCATCATTAATCCCATCTCCGACAAATAAGACACGACCTTTTGAGGTTGAAATCAGCTCTTCTATTTTTTCCACTTTATTTTCCGGTAAAAGTTCCGCATAAACTTTATCCAAGCCAAGAATTTCTTCCACTTTTTCTGCAGCTATTCTAGAATCACCTGTCAGCATTTCTGTAAAAATCCCAGATTTTTTGAGATTTGCAATTGCAGAATATGAATCTTTTTTTATTTCATCAGAAATAACAATGTATCCTTGAAATGTTCCATCTATTGAAACGTAGACAACAGTTCCCATTGTATCAACGGGCTCTGCCTTTATCAATTTAGAATTTCCAACTAAAACTTCTTTACCGTCAACAATAGCCTTAATTCCCATGCCGGCAATTTCTTTAATATCATTAATTTCCGGAATTTCTTTTCCGTAAGCAGTTTTAATTGCTTTTGCTATCGGATGAGAAGAAGCACTTTCTGCATACGCAGCGAATTTTAGAGTATCCGGATTGTCCGAAACGATTTGTGTAACTTTAAACACACCTTCTGTTAACGTTCCGGTTTTATCAAACACTACGGCAGATACTTTGGCTAAAACTTCCATGTAATTACTGCCTTTTATCAAAATACCTTTCCTTGAAGCTCTGCCGATTCCTGCAAAAAAGCTGAGTGGTATTGAAATTACTAACGCACAAGGGCAAGATATTACAAGGAACGTCAAAGCTCGTTTTACCCAAACAATAAAAGATGAACCCAATATTAATGGCGGAACAACAGCAATTATCAAAGCCAAAATAACAACAACAGGCGTATATATTTTAGCAAATTTTGTAATAAATTTTTCCGTTTGCGCTTTTTTTGCAGAAGCATTTTCTACCAAGTTTAAAATTTTTGCAACAGTTGATTCTTCAAACAACTTGGTAACTTTGATTTTCAATACGCCATCACAATTTATACATCCGCTTGAAATAGCTTCACCCACTTGTACACTTCTTGGCACTGATTCTCCGGTCAAAGCAGAAGTGTCAATAGAAGCTTGTCCTTCTGTTATAATACCGTCAAGAGGAACCTTTTCTCCTGTTTTAACGGTTATTATGTCCCCGATTTTCACACTTACCGGACTAACTTTTTTACCATCAAGATTTGCATAATCAGGTCTTATATCCATTAATTCACTTATAGAATGACGTGATTTTTCTACAGCCTTATCCTGAAAATATTCTCCTATTCGATACAAAAGCATTACCATAACAGCTTCCGGATATTCACCGACGCAAATGGCACCAATGGTTGCAATACTCATCAGGAAGTTTTCATCAAAAACTTGTCCCTTAGCAATGTTTTTTAATGCATCTTTCAAGACTTCCAAACCTGCAATGATATAAGCTGCGAAAAAGAAATATTTACACCAAAAGCCGGCAATAAACAATACGGCAATCAATGCAAAGCTAACGGCCACTTGCCTTGTATCAAGTTTTTCTTCAGAATGTTCGCACATAGTAACACCTCAATTAATGTATTTCTACCTATATTATAGTTGAACAACTGTTCAACTGTCAAGTGATGAAAGTTTTCTTTTTTACATTGCTTAATTTTTATCGTTAAAACCTGAATTAAAAACCAAGAAGAACGGTACAAAAATTTGTACCGTTCTTCTGCTAAACGTCTTCGCCTCTAAGCATTTAATCTGTTCTCTTCTTAAAGCATCCGGCTTCCTTATCGTATTCATAATAAACGCCGTCTTTTTCACATACCCAAGGATAGTTTGCGGTGAAATTATATCCATTCTTGTAGGCTTCAAGAAGAGCTTCATAGTAAATGTTAGTTTCGGTTCTATTTACAGCTTTACCTGCTTGGGTAAATTCTTGATTAATTGTACCGTCAGCGTTTCTTACATTCACGCTAAACGCTTTGAATTTCTTCGTTTGCGGATCCCATATGTATAGATATGAACCTTGAGTAGAGAATTGTTTGTATATCCCAGTTGTATTGGCTGCTGTCAAATTCAACTTCTCTGCAGCAGTTTCCATTTCTGATACAACATCCTCGGATTTATAAACGATTTCTTCTGTTTTAGTATCTGGAGTATCAGGAGTTTCTGTATTTACCACCTTTTCTGCCTCTAGGGTACTTGGTGAGATTGTCTTTGCTTGTGTTTCCGGAGTAGAGCTATTTGTCGGTTCTGATTGAGAACTACTATTTACAAAAGAAATCTCGCGCAAAGTATCTTTATAACCTTCAAGACCTTCTCTATGATATTTGGTACCATAATCTAGTTGATAATATTTACCATCTTTTTCAAAAATAGTCGGATTATCAGTTCTATTGTAGCCATAAACCAATGATAGCAGGATTTGATGAACTTCTGCATTACTGTAATTGGTTATTTTAGTATCACCTGAAGAATAGAATGGTAGAGTAGAAGTATCACCTAGTGAATACAGACCAGAAGCCATAGGTACTCCTAGCTTCATTTCTAAGTATTGTTGCTCTTTTGCATCCCAAAGATATAAGTAATCTCCGTTTGCAGAAACATAAATACCATCCCAAGGAGTTTTAACAACGTCATTTCCGTCTACATTCACAGGCGCTCCATCAGGAATATTGTTTTCTATTATTTCAGGAGGGTTTGTATAAGCTTTTGTCTTATCTACAGCAGCTTCAAATCTATATGGGCTTCTTGTATCTTGATATCCTGGGACATATATATTGCCATAAACTTCTGTTCCACGATTGTCTTCCAAAACATCATCATAAATCGTAGTAAACATAATGCGCTGTCCATCAAATACAATGTCATTAATTTCATTTGAGTATTTAGCTAGAGCTTTTGCGATTACTTCATCAACTTCTTTTACAAAAGCTTGTTTCATTTCTTCACTTCGCCAAGACCAAACAATGCACTGGAAGTCATCACTATCAGAATTTGCATAATCAGACTTTCCTTTTTCGAAGTTAATATAACTATCATATCTATCATCGGCAAAATAGTTTTCATAAATAGGGTCTAGCAACTCTTTTATATAACTTTTAATATCATTAATATGAGATAATTTTTCTTCTCTTTCATCTTTAGTTAACTGTTCCACACCATAATGTTCCCAACTGTTAACAGGATCATTTATAGAGTGATAATCACCATTACTTCTATCAACTTTGATATCAGGATTAGGTTCTGCAACTTCCAAATTATCTAAAGCCTTTATAACAGATTCGCTATATGAGTTCTGTTTTTGTATAAGTTTATCAAAATAGTTAACTTTTTCAGAATTGTCACCTAATAAATAATTGAACATGTCCACAACGCTAAGAGTTGGATTTCCATATCCATCAGTAACTTCACCACCAATTTCTGAGCACATTTTATCAACTATATTATTGCGTTTAACATCTTGTTCACTATAAGAAGCTGAATCAGTAATTCCTGCAGCTAAATCTAGAACATCTCTATACCAAGCACAACGTGAATCACTTTCTCCATGGCAAGTTTCATACCAATCCAGACGGATTTTTCCGTCAAATTGATAAGGATTATCGTATTGATTATCATATTCCAATGTTCTTTGGATTTGAAGATAGTATTCTTTGTATACTTCCGGATATTTTTGCTTTAATCCATCCAAAAATTCATTAACTTTAGATGTCGAATCGTCATCATCTGCCACATCTACAGGAACACCTCCAACATCCATTGATGGAGCATAAGAGAAATCTTCTTGGTTAGTTACCGTTGTCTTTTTTGAACCGATATATTCACGGTAACTAGCATTTTTATCATTAATCATCTCTGCAATTTTTTCGTAAGTATATCCGCTTCTATCAGTGTTATTTGTTAGCTTCACGTTTGCAGTTAAATCATAATAATCACTTAAAGCTATAGTTTTACCATCTGTAGAACCGACACTTTTACAAAAGAAATTGATTTTTTCCCAAATAGTTTCTTCATCATCATCCACAGTAAAACCAAACAACTTCATATAATCACTCGTTGTTCCATCATTTGATTTATCATTAGTTTTTGATGATAAATAGTCTTTAATTGCAGCAACTGTTTTATCTGTAAATTCAACATTCTGTCCATCGCATTTAACAGCTAATAATGGTCCATCATATGTATTGGTTTCAGAAAGGCGATTTCCCCATTGTGTAACTTTGTACGAATAGAACTCGTCGGCAGTCATTTGGTATCCACCCTTATTCATCTGATATTCTGTCCAGACACTAGGGTCGGTAGACATAGAGCCTTCAGATAATTTTGTTATATGAAAGATTTCCGGATGTTCGTTAATCGTTTGCATTATATCTTCTGGCAAATGCAAAACATCGCCGGAACGTGTTAAGTTTAAACCGAAATATTCATTGATAGTCGGCAGCAAAAATTTATAATCCCACTCAAAAACATCATATTTGCGATGGTCACTATCATTTACAAAAACTTGTCCTGCGTCATCCGGATCATCATAACCGGATTTTTTCGTGTATGGTGTAAATTTATCCGTATGCAAATTATTAAAAGAAGCCGAAATAGAATCATCCGTAACAGCAGATTGAACATCATCTATCTGGGATGCTGCAGCATCTGTTGCACACTTCAAGGTATAATTTCTATTTTCAAATGTAAATGTAGCAGTTGTAACACCATTAGCATCACTTATATTTATATTTTCAGCACCTTTTGCCTGCAACCCTATTTGAAGTTCATCAGTCGTCATATTGCCCTGTGCAAATAAAGATATAATTTGATTAAACGACAAATCTTTTACAGTACCAGCACTTAATTCATCATTATTATAAGCATAAAGACAATCTTCTTTTGTATTTAATAAGCAATAGTAAGTCCTATCCTCCTGACTATAAAGTCGAGTTTCAGAATAATCTTTCTTTTCCTCCGGACAGATTTGCGTCTGTTTGCGCCCAATAGTTTGACCGGTTTTGAGGTCATATAAATAACTTCCTTTAATTTCAGTCATACTCAAGCTCCTTTTCTGTCGTCTTTAGGTTTCACAATGTTATAGCAGAGAAATTCTTTATCATTTTCCAAGCAAATTCTAAATACATCTGCAGATTGAATGATAACGCACATGGTATCATCCAATTTTATATAATTGACATCATTTTCTATATAAAAATTCTCTTTCGCCAATTTTCTTGCCTGTGCAATACTTGTTACACCATCAAAAATTTTGAGTTTTTCTTTAAATTTCTCAAGTTTCTTTTCAGAATCATCTTCCGTTCTGCTATGGGATAAATATGCTCTTGCTTGTTCTAAATTTCTGTCCATTGATTTCCTTTTTGTACTATACACGTTGATACGCGTGATTCTATCATATTATTTATTCTAATAAAGGATAACATTTTTATACAAAATATTATGTCTTTTCTGTGTTCTAATTATAGTCTATATTTTACAACTGTTCAATCATTGATTTTTTATCTCATTTTGTTATTTTTCACCTCTGTATATACCTTGTCTATTGAGCTCATAACATTTTGTATAAATTGTTATGTTATAAATTACTCTATTTATTATTTATTACGGCACATTTTCCAAAAACTTTAAGCTTTATTAAGAAATTGTTACAATACTTATTTTTTATATAATTTGACACATGAACAAATATTCAACTATAATTTTTGTATGGATAGATTAGATATTATAAATAAAGTCAGTGCCAAAATGCCCGATACAACATTATTATACGAGCTTTCAGACTTTTTCAAGCTTATGGGAGATAGCACCAGAATACAGTTATTATGGGCACTGGAAGAAAATGAAATGTGCGTGGGAGAGTTAGCAAGTTTGTTAAACATGACAAAATCTGCCGTTTCACATCAGCTCAAAACATTGAGAAGCGCGAAGTTAGTCAGAGCTGACAAAAAGGGAAAGAACGTTTTTTATTCTCTTAATGACCATCACGTGAAAACAGTATTAGAAATGGCACTTGAGCATATTTCAGAATAAATATTATAAACAATTCTGAAATTTTAATTTTTATAATAACTATACCGGCATAGGATTTTGTTTTAAATTGTCGTGCGCTATTATATAAGAAACAAGGACAAACACTGCTAATATATGTTCTTGAGAGGAGATTTTTATGAATAAAAATATCATTATTATCGCATTAATTTTTCTTGTACCGCTTGTAGCGTACTTCGGATTAACAAGAGATAAGCTAGCGACTCCGCCATCCGTTGCTGCTGGAGGAGCAGAAGTTATTAAATTTGCATCTCCAATGTGTTACGAGTGTCAGCAATTAGAAAAAGTCTTTGACGAAGTATTTCCAAAATACAACCGCGATATTACATTAAGACAGATAAATGTTACTCAAAAAAATAATGCTACCAGAGCATTAATCAAAAGTTATGATGTAAAATTAGTACCAACGACTGTTTTTAAAGATAAGAACGGTAACACTTTAAGACGCATTGAAGGTTCTATGCAACCACAGATATTAGAAAACTATTTGAAAGAGTTAATTAATGAATAATTTAGTACAAATTTTTTCTTCCGGCACAACAAGTGCCGGAGTATGGGCATTAATGTTCGCAGCATCATTTTTAGGTGGTGTACTCGCTTCAATTTCGCCCTGTTCGCTTGCTATGTTACCGCTAATAATAGGCTATGTTGGCGGGTATTCAAAAGAAACACCATTTAGAACTTTCGTTCAACTTTGCTTCTTTATATTTGGTACAGCAATCGTATTCTCAATTATAGGAATAATATGTGCCGTAACCGGTAGTGTATTCGCCTCCGCTTTGGGCGCTTATTTTACGCTTGTAATGGCATCATTACTACTTGTAATGGGTCTGAAGTTAACTAACCTTTTGGATTTTGACATGCCGGTAATAATAAAAGCCATGCCGACGAATAGCACAAATTCGTTATTTGTGTATCCAATTTTATTGGGTGTCGCCTTTGCTTTAGCAGGCACACCTTGCTCTACGCCGATTTTAGCCGGCATAATGGCATTTGCCGCAATGGGTAAGAATCTTCTTGCTGCGATTGCAATGTTATTCCTTTTTGCAGTTGGTCAAGGCGTAATCTTAATTATCGCAGGTTTATTCACATCCGGAGTTAAAAATCTTAGAAAATTTGCAAACTTCTCTGATACATTGCTAAAGGTCAGCGGAACACTTTTGATACTTGTTGCATTATACTTGTACTACAAGACTTTTGCGCCGATAGTTTAAATTATACGCTTTTCAGAATTTCAGATTCAATGATTTCTGCAGCAACCTTAATACAATTTTCGCAAGGTCTTGATTGATAATATTCATCGGTTCTTTTAGAAGGTGTTGGTTCATCTGCTCCTTCTGAAAGTCCAAGAATATCACGACAAATCATTGAACCACATTCCCTTTGAAATTTTTTACCCAAATTTTGAATATGTGCGTAATGTTCGCCTTTGATATCATCATTATTTGGGGTAGTGTATCCTTGCAAAAGTCCTACAATCATGAACATCGAACTTACAGCACCACAAACTTCTCTTAAACGTCCCATGCCACCACCAAAAGAAGAAGCAAGCTTTAAAGCAGTATCTTCTGACAAATTAACTTTGTCGGCAAACGCTAAAAGTACTGATTGAGCACAATTATAACCCATTTTAAAATTATTGCAAGCTTTTTCTGCATAAATTCCCATATGAAAATTTTAGCAAAAAAATGAACAAAAAATAATTCTATGTCGTTAAAAAAATGTAAATTAAATAGGAGAATAAATTATGACAGACGAAAACAAAATTATCGAAGAAAAACATGAATGCTTGTGCCAAAACAAATATTTTAAGAAATTTGTTGTAATCACAGCCGGAACATTTGTTGGTGCATTTTTAGCGATTAGCTTATTTGCAGCACTTAATAAGCCACCAATGCCAGTTCCTATGCCAATGCCTTGTCCTTGTCAACAAATGGTAAGACCTGACTTCGGACCTCAACATTTTAATAGAGGACCAAGAGGTGACTTCCATAAGAAATTTGATAAAAGACATGCCGATAGACCACTTCCTCAAAAAGAACATAGACAAGACGTAGAAGTTGATGATTAGTGAATAAAAAAGAGAAAAGAAGAGCTTCTAAGAATAAGCTCTTCTTTTTACTTGAAATTTAAAAATGTTTGTGAGAAAATAAACAAGTGACAAGTAAATAGTTTAAATTTATGGCAAGGTAGCTCCCCGAGTGAGTGAAGTGAACGGGATTATAGATTTTCGTGAGAGCAGCGCTCGAACCAGCTACTGGAACATAATAAAAATATGGCAAGGTAGCTCAGCTGGTGAGAGCGCACGGCTCATACCCGTGAGGTCGAGAGTTCGAATCTCTCCCTTGCTATTTTTTATTGCTTTCTCACGGGTTATTCGCAGTGCGCGAGTTCTCTTAGAGAACAACAATCAGGGTCGGTTCCAAGTTTTCACCTCTCCCTCTTGATGTAATTAGACATTTAAAATTAAAATGTCTGACACATAAAATGATAAATTTTAAAATTGAACGATTTTAAGGGAAGAATTTATAAAACTAAATGTCCGACATTTTAAAAATTTGACATAAATTTATAAAATTATTTGTCCGACAAATAGTTTTATAAATTTTTATAAATGCAATTTAAATGCATTTTAAAGACCATAGTATTATCAATAAACATAAATATTATCGTTATGTTCATGATAATATAATTCTATGGAAGTATTAAATAGGAGTTCTGCTTTGCCAACATCCAATTTTGACTTTTTAAAAGATGAATATCCGGAACTCGCAAAACTTGGAAGTTTAGCTGAAGAGTTGATAGATACTGACGCGGCATCATGCTTATCAAAATTACGTTTAATTACAGAATTTATTGCAAAAGATATTTATTATAAATACTTTAATGAGAAATCAAAATTATCACAATTTGAATTATTAAAAGCCCTTGAGCCTTATGTTAAACAACAATATATGGATGTATTCCATATTATAAGAAAATGTGGAAATGATGCAGTTCATGAAAATATTGCATCAAATGAACGCGCTCATACACTATTAAAATACACTTGGGGTTTGTGTGTTTGGCACTATTTAACAAACTGCAATGGTGATAGTTCTATAATTCCTACTTATGAAAAACCAATAAGTCGCAAATTATTATTAGAAAAAGAACTTGAAGAAGCAAAAAAGCGAAGCGCAGAATTAGAAGCAGAACTGAAACTAAAAGAAGAAGCTTTAAAACAAACTGCAACAGATAAAACAGAAGAACTTGTTAATAACCAAAAAACAACAGAAGAAGTTACTGATAGACTTAGCGATTTATCAGAAGCTCAAACTCGCCATTTTATTATAGATAATATGCTTCTTGATGCAGGTTGGAATCTTAAAAAAGTCGAAGATTTTTCTGTTGATATAAAAGAATACAATACATCAGAAGTTAAACGAGAAATTCCGGTTGAATGCTTACCAAATACTTCATCTGGTAAAGGTTTTGTTGACTATGCTTTATATGATGATAATGGCAAAATTATTGCAATTATAGAAGCAAAGAAATCAAGACGAGATGTTAAAGAGGGTAAAGAGCAAGCCGTAAGATATGCAAACGCTATTGAAGCAATGACAGGTTTTAGACCACTGATTTTTTATACTAATGGTTTTGAAACCTATATTTGGGACGATGTAATTTATCCTGAACGCAGAATTTATGGCATGTTTTCTAAAGAAGATATCTTAACAAGATTATTTCAAAGAGAAAATAGAAAACCACTTGCGGATATTGAAATAGATACAAGTATAACTAATCGTGATTACCAGTTTATGGCTATTCGTAAAACTTACGAAGCTTTTACTGCAGGTCAAAGAAAGGCTTTGATCGTAATGGCAACCGGAACCGGTAAAACTAGAACTGCGATGTCAATTATTAATGGCTTAGTTCAAGCAAATTGGGTAAAAAGAGTTCTTTTCTTGGTTGATAGGGATGAACTTAGAAAACAAGCTGATGGAGCTTTCAAAAAGCATTTAGACAGTTTATCAAGAGTATTTATAAACGCTGAAACACGAGGAGATAAAAATAAAAAGGTTTATATTGCAACTTATCCTGCAATGCAAAAGGCTTATCAACTTTATACTCCAGGATTTTTCGATTTGATTATTGCAGATGAATCTCACCGCTCAATTTATAATGTTTATGGCGAAATATTTAAATATTTTGATGCTTTTCAAATTGGTTTAACTGCAACGCCTGTCGATTATATTTCAAGAAATACTTTTAAAATGTTTAATACTGACGATAAAAACCCAACGTTCAGCTATGAACTTGATGATGCTATTTCCGAAAAATATCTTGTTCCTTATAAAGTGCAAAAAGTTCAAACCGGCTTTTTGGAAAAAGGGATTAAATTTTCTGAACTGACAGAAAAACAAAAACAAGAATTAGCTGAGCAAGTTGAAGATCCTGAAAAATTCGATTTTGAAAGTTCAGAACTTGAATCACAAATTACAAATATAGAAACAAATAGAAAAATTATTCGCACATTGATGGATGATGGATTAAGAGATTCTAGTGGTAAATTAGGTAAATCAATTATTTTTGCAAGAAGTCACCGCCACGGCGAAATGTTAGAAGATTTATTTAACCAAATGTATCCTGAATACAAAGGAACTTATGCAAGATTAATTGATTCACATGATCCAAATGCATCTATATTGCTTGATGATTTCAAAGGTGATACGCAGGGAAACAATATAAATATTGCCATTTCGGTTTCAATGCTTGATACTGGAGTTGACGTTCCAGAAATAATGAACCTCGTTTTTGCAAAGCCTATTTATTCTAAAGTTAAATTCTGGCAAATGATTGGTCGTGGCACAAGACTTTGCAAAAATCTTTTGGGTGCAGGTAAAAATAAAGAATATTTTGTTATCTTTGATCATTATTCAAATTTTGAATTCTTTGGAGAAAACCCAGAAGGTTATGTTCCAAAAGAACAACCATCATTGTATGAAAGATTATTTCAAGCTCGAATTGAACTTGCACTATCTGCTAAAGCTGTTGAAAATACAGAGATTTATAATAATACAATAGAACTTATAAAAAATGATATTAAATCATTACCGCAAAAGTCAGTTGATGTTCAAGAAAACGCAATGCTGCTTGATGATATCTTGAAAACAGAACTTTATTGGCAGAATTTTGATGAAAGTTTTGTTGAACTTCTTGATACAAAAGTTCGTCCGCTGATGAAACGCCATCAAACAACTTTTGCTCAAGACAAAGCTATGCAATTTGAAATTGTTACTACTCAATATGAAACAGCCGAACTTGATAGACAACTACAAGAAAAGAATAATGTAGATACAAAAGCTCAAAATAAAAAGATTGAACTTCTTAAAAATAAGATAAGAAAATCAATATTTGAACTTAGGACAACCATTTATAAGGTTAAAGAAAAATCTGCATTAATCGAAAAAGTTAAATCCTCTGATTTTGCTAAAAACTTTAACTACAAAGAAATTGAAGAAGTTAGAAATGAATTAGCTCCTTTAATGCAATTTCGCCAAAGAGAAATAATTGATGAAGATATTATAACAATAGATATAAGCGATGATATAGAAATAAACGAAGAGTTACAACTGAACTTATTTACTACTTTTGGCGAAGGTTTTAAGCACGATTTAGAAGAATTTTTAAGAAAAATTGCTACAGAAAATCTGGTTTTACAAAAAATAAAAAGAGGTAAAAGCGTAACAGAAACAGATATTCAGGCTCTCGTTTCTGTAATTCTAGAACAAAATCCGCACTTTACAATTAAACAACTGGAAAAATTGTATCCGGATAAAGCCAATGATATTGCACTTTTAATAAGAAGCATTATAGGTATTGATGAAGAAGAAGTTAAAACAAGACTTGATGAATTTAAGCAGCATCATACAACTTTGAATACAAGACAATTGCAGTGCTTGAAACTTGTAGAAAATCAATTAAAAGCAAACAATTATTTAAAAGAAACATCACTGTATGATAGACCATTTACAGGTCTTGGTGATATTTCTGATATTTTTACAGATGAAGAATTAGAAGAACTATATAATGTACTAGATGGATTTATGATAAAAGAGAGCGTAGTTGGATAATGACGGATAGAGAATTTAAATTAATAATTGATGAGTTATGGTTAACATTTGCTTCTTCAGGTATAAGCAATCCTATATCTGTGATTGAACAAATGACTTATTTAATATTTTTCAAAATGTTTGAAGAAGCTGATAATTTAGAACAAAAAAGAGCAAAAAGATCTGGCAAAAACGTTGATTCATTCTTTAAAAACAGAGATGAATTAAGATGGTCAAATTTTAAACAACTAGCACCAGATGCAATGTTAAAAATATATAGAGATGAAGTTTTTCCGCTTTTAGGTTCTATAAATTCTGCTTTTGAAGATGCTGCATGTCTTATCACAAAACCATCGTTGCTTGATACTGCTGTTCAAACTATAGATAAAATGGATTTTTCTGATGGTTCGGATTCAAAAGGCGATATTTATGAATATATGCTATCTAACATATCCACATCAGGAAAAAATGGTCAATTTAGAACTCCGCGTCATATTATTGATATGATGGTTAATATAATAGATCCAACCCCTGAGGATTCTATATGTGACCCTGCAAGCGGCACTTCTGGTTTTTTATGTAGAGCTAATTGGTATATTTTATCAAAAAATACCAGTGAAGATATGAAAGAAATCTCTCCTATACTTGGAGATAAGTTAAGCGATGCAGATAGAAAAAAACTTGATGAAAGTGTTTTCTATGGTAGAGAATTTGATATTACAATGTATCGTATTGGTTTAATGAACCTTATTTTACATAATATCAAACCTGATAATAGTAAACACCAAGATTCTCTATCTAAAGATGCGCAAGAAGAAGATAAATATACACTTGTTCTGGCAAATCCTCCTTTTACAGGGAGTCTTGATGAATCTGATATCGATCCGCATTTAACAGGCATGGTAAAAACAAAGAAAACAGAACTTCTATTTATGGCAAAGTTTATAAAAATGCTCGAAATTGGTGGGCGTGCTGCAGTAATTATCCCAACAGGTGTATTATCAACTGATTCTAATGCGCATAAGACTTTGAGAAAGAAATTAATTGAAGAAAACCAATTAGAAGCAGTTATTTCAATGCCATCCGGAGTATTTAAACCTTATGCAGGTGTTGCAACTGCTGTTTTGGTATTTACTAAAGGTGGTCACACCCAGAAAACTTGGTTCTATGAAATGGAAAACGATGGGTTTACACTTGATGATAAACGTACCCCAATTGAAGAAAATGACATTCCTGATATTATTGCAAAATATGAAAATAAAGAAGAAAGTTCTAAATCTTTCAATGTCACATATGATGAATTAAAAGAAAATGAATATAATTTGCTACCTTCAAGATACAAAAAAATAGAATATGTAGCACCAACATTTGAACATACACCGCAAGAATACGTTCAATTAATGATAGAAGCAGAGAAAAAATCCCTCGCACTTCTTGAAAAATTACAAGAAAAGTTAGGAGGGGTAAATGAATAACAAAACTCCTAAAAATTGGATTACATGCAAGATTAGTGATTTGTGTGATTTTCAAAATGGCTATGCATTTAATAGTAATGATTATGTCGAAAACGGAATACCTATAATAAGGATGAGCAATATATCAGTTGATGGAAATCTTAACCTAACACCAGAAAATACGAAATATTATCAAACAGAAAAAGCGGAAACTCTAAAAAAATACATTCTAAACAAAAATGACGTTGTTATGGCTATGACAGATATGACAAAAGATATGGGAATTATAGGTAAAACAGCAATCATTGATGAAGATAATAGGTATTTACTAAATCAACGAGTTGGAAGATTAACTATAAAGAATTCAAAAGTACTTGATTACAAATATTTGCATAGGTATACAAACTCACCATTATTTTTGAATTATGCAAAACAACAATGCTCAGGTGGGGTACAATTAAATTTATCAACAAAAGCAATTTTAGAGCATAAAATGATTTTACCCCCAACTATTCAAGAACAGCAGGAAATTGCGCAAGTTTTGGATACAATGAGTGATATTATTCGACTGAGAGAAGAATGCATATCTCATGCCCAAGACCTCATCCCTGCGCTCTTTCAAGAGATGTTCAAGCCATATGCAAACAGCACTAAAACCACATTAAATAATTTATTTGAATTTAAAAGTGGTGGGACTCCTTCTAAACAAATTAAAGAATATTTTAGTGGTGATATTCCTTGGATAACAACAGTTGCACTAAATAAATTATATATTGGGAAAGATGATGCAAATGAATTTATTACAGAAGAAGCAATCCAAAAAAGTGCAACAAAATTAATCCCTGAAAATTCTCTATTATTTGGAACAAGAGTGGGTATTGGCAAATTAGCGATTAACACTGTTCCGATATGTACAAATCAAGATATTGTAGCGATGATACCATTTAAAAATAATAACTTGAATTTAGTATATGCCTATTGGTACTTAAAGCAAATAAATAATTTCTTTGTTGCAAATGGAAGAGGTGCAACAATACAGGGAATAACAACTCATCTAGTAAAAAGTACGGAAATAATATTACCGCCTATTGAAGTTCAAGAACAATTTGCACAAAAAGTCGTTGAAATCGAATCATATATTAAAGAACAGCAGGAGGAACTCGAAAACGCAAAACAGATGTTCCAATCCCTCCTCCACCACGCCTTCACCGGCGAACTAACACGGAGGGCTTATGAAAATTAGTTACATTGAACTAGTTGTTTTTGAACTTTATGATTACTTCTATAAGCAGGGAGAATATGGCTCTCATGGTGTTGCTAAAGTTTGTTTATTTTTAAGAAAGTTTTTTAATTACTATAATTTTGATGTTATCAATAGAGATAATTATGTCAAAATGTGTCCACAAATCTTTGAAAAATATGCAGAAGATACTGTTTCACTTGATATAAAGGAAGAACTATTTCCTTATGAAATTGTCAACAAACTATTAAGTTTTAAACGTACAAAATCTCTATACAAGAAAATATCAGAAGTAATTGATAAATTAGCCTATAAATATCTTAGTAAAACAGATGCGCAACCAACAGATAAATTTTCGATTAAAGTAATGCAAGCTTTTGCAAATAAAATTTCTAGAGAAAAGCAATTTATAGATCCTTGTGTTGGCACCGGCTTATTATTAGAGAATTTAAAGTCTGATTTTATCTTAGGATATGATGTCGATCCATATTGTGTTGAAATTGCAAGAACACGTCTATTTTTCTCCAGCAATGGAAAATTTGTTGTTATAAATATTAACCAAAGGGATGGTTTATCTTATTTTAGCGGATTAAATGATATCGAAACATTTATTTTTGACCCACCGTTAAATGTGCCTTTTGAGGTTGATTCAATAGCTTATAGAGCACAATTTATAAACAATTATTGCAATATGCAAAAAACCGTTCCTTCTGAATATGCCTTTTTAAGCACTATTTTAAATGATACTAACAAACCATTAGATTATATTTGCATTTTTTCTAGTAGTTTGTTAACTTCAGAAGATAAATTAAAGAAAACTTTTAAAAAGTTTTTATTAGATAATTCTTTAAAAGCAATAGTTTCATCCCCAGAGGATAATTCAGGTATAAACAAAATTATTTTAGTAGGTCAACAAAAATCAATTGTTAAAAATGATTATATATATTTAATAACACCAAAAACAAAGAATCTTACAGATGTGCAAATTAACGATATTGTAGAAATTTGTACGTCCAACAGATTTGAAGAAAAGTATAATGAAAAAGAATATTTTGATATTGCCAAAATATTAAAAGTTTCAAAAGAAGAAATAATCAACAACAATTATTTAATTAATTTACCAAGATATGAAAAAGATGAAAAATTTGTTGAAATTGAAACGTTGGAAAGAATTTCAGACAAAATAAAAAACATTAATGCCGAATTAATGGAAAAATCTAAAAATATTGAAAAATTCTTAAATAACTTAAAAGAAGGAATTCCAAATATAGAAATAAAAAATAAATCAGAAGAAAAAGCTGATACAAACTTTAAAATTTGGTTTGACGAAGAATATTCTGATTTAAATAATGCTATTGGCATATTTGCAGATAACAAAGAGCTCGATTGGACACCAATAGATTTTGTTAATAATAATCATATTGATCTTGAAGCATTAGATTCTTGTATCTATAATTTAAGACTGTTATTTAAGGCAAAAAGGTTACGTTGTAAAAATGGTAAATTGGAAATATACTCAAAGAAGGAGTTGCCAGAATATAAATCATCGGAATCTTTGTCTTCATATATAATTGAGTCTAATAATAAAAATCCTTATTATCAGAAAATTACAAAAAATCTATCCTCTAGACAAATTGATTATTTTAATACATACATAAAATATTATTTCGATTTTGATGATGAGAATAAAAATGAAACTGAAAACAATAAACTAATATCTTCATTTAAAGAATTTTCAATTTCAGAAGAACATGTAAATATTGCAACATTAAAAGCACTAGGGCTGTTGTATGACAATCCAGTAATTGAAGAAGGTATTGAGCGATATATTCCTTATGTAGCAATCTTAAATCCTAAGGAGCTTATATAATGAAAAAAATCTCTGAAATATTTATTAAAAGTTTCAAGTGTTTAAATTGTTTTAGTTTGGATTTGAATACAAAAGAAGAGACTGCATCTAAGTGTAATATAAACTTAATAGTAGGAAAAAATGGAGCAGGAAAAAGTACATTTTTAGATGCTTTATATGAAATTGCGATAAATACAAACAATCCTGATAAAATTTTCCCACATTATTTAAAAGACAATGACGGAAACATCATTTGTGGTAATTGTTCACCAGCTACGCATGATAATATTCCTGCTGTTACACAAAGTTCTTTTTGGGAAAAAGTCATAAGATTTTATACCGGGAATTCAAATCGACATGTTGAATATAGTAAAAAATATACTGAAAAATTTTTATCATTTGAAAGAGATGAGGTGAAATTTGTATTAAGTGCATTATTTATTTCTGGAGCTTGGAGTTGCGAAGCAAATAATGATGTAATTTCAAAATTTAAAAAAATACTTTTTCAGGACAATTCTACATTTGAACCTGAGCAAGTTTGGATTGATATTGTAAATTATAATAAAGAAACTTTTGAAATAAAAAACAACAATTTTATAGAAGAAAGAACTCCATATGGAGTTAGATTGCATTTGAATTTGAGCGATGCTGGAGGGTACGTTGGGGCATCTTTTTCAGTATTGAATACTCTTTTAAATCGTATAATAAGGCAAGATTACACAAATAAAGAAGAAAATTCAGTAGTTGATACGGGTTTTTTGTACAAAAGATTAAATGGGGAATGTTGTGATAATAGTTTATATGTCGATGAAACTTTATCAGATGGTGAACTTGGTTTTATAAGAAGATTTTCTTTAATTCTTTTGATGAAAGAGTTAAATGAGGGAAAAAATAGATCTTTATTATTATTAGACGAGCCAGAGACTCATTTTAATGAGAGTTGGAAACGGCATTTTATATATTTAGTTGAAGAAGCTCTTAAAAACACATACCACGATGTCTTTATTGTTACACACTCAGCAATGCTAATTACAGATGTAAAAAGAGACGAACTCTATCGTTTTGAGTGTATAAATAATAAAATAAAGGCATATCCAGTTAATATTAATACATTTGCTGCAGGTGTCATCAATATAGGACAGGCGTTATTTGATTTAGAGGCTGATATAGGTGAGCGCTCTAAAAATGAAATAAATGCAGCCTTAAAAGGAGTTAAGGAATTACGGGAAAATGAAGAAGATGAAGAAAATCTCTCATTAAAAGAACAAAAAACAAGCTCAATGATTTATTACATGTTGTCGGTCCGGGTGAATGGCGTTGGCGAATTAGAAGTAAGATAAATCAATTAGAAAAAGCTGACTTGTGTTGTAATTTTGAAAAAAGGACATAAAAATGGTAACAGCACAAGACTTAATAATTGAAAAAGCAAATAATGTTATAGGAAAATTCAAAAATTCAGGTTGTACAAATATTGAAGAAGTATTAAGTGACTACAATAACGATCTTTCTTCTTTTGATAATTTACCTGAATCTTTTTTATTCAAAAAGGACAAATCAGAAGGACATAAAAAATTTTCTCAAATGCTTATTAGTGGATATGAAAGTTTAGATGCAAAAATTAAAAAACAATTTAAAAGAGAGTTCTTTAAAAATGTGGAAAAGAGATGTCCATTTTGTGGACAACTGTTAGAATCTTCTGGTAAATCCGACTCTGATGTATCAACCGCAGATTTAGACCATTTCCTTCCTAAATTTGATTATCCGCAATTTGCGTTATTCCCGTCCAATTTAATTCCTACCTGCATGGAATGCAATAGAATAGAAAAGCATAAAGAATCAATTTCCCCAAGTGATTTTAAAGCAGCATTAGAAGAATTAAAATTATTAGATATATTTACAAAACATCCAAATTCACATTTTAAATTATACACAGCATTAAGTTTTGATTGCACGAACAAATTATTTATTAAAAATGAAAATGTAGCAGTTAAAAAATTGATTAAACTTTATGGTTTGGAAGAACGATATAAAAATATAAAAAATAAATGTTTCAATATTTTGTGGAATATTATTAGAAATTCAGATGTTAGATCCCCAGAATCGCTAGAAAGGTTGCTAGAAAACATGGCATCTAGAAACTGGCATGAAGTTAATGATGGCTATTCTCTTAATAATAGCCCTCATATTTGGCAAGAATTTATTGAAAATATTTTATATGATGAATGCAAATTAATGGCTTTATGGGATGAGGTAAAGTCATCTGAGCTGAAGTTTTTGTAATATTTGCAAGAGATTTTATCAGAAAATGTAAATATTGTATTTAAGAAAAGAAAATAATAAAAGCTCATATTATTCTTAAAAAATTTTGTTAGGCGATTTTAACAAAATATAAACTTATACCAAGTCTTTACAATATAATTTATAATTTTATACTACAGGTGAAAATTTTTAAAACCTCATTTAAAACTCGTTTAATTTTATTTAATTTTAACGTTTGGGGTGAGTTAGGTATAAAACCTTGTGAGGAATCTAAACAAGTCTTAAAACGCCATTTAAGGATGTATGGTTGTTGTGTGTTGTTTTGATACAAAATCAGGTTTCTAAGTTTCAATTTTTTATTTCTTGAGTAATTAATGTCATAGCTTGAAAGGAGCAAGATATGACAGAAAAAGATTATCAATTATACGGAACAAAAATTCTTAATTTAAAAACGCAAAAAATAGGATTGTTAATTTGTTTATGGAAAAACAAGTTTGCCGATAAAACAGTAGGTTTCGCCACCTGTGTTGATAAAACCGGCAAAAGATACAACATTGAACTTGATAACATAAGAGGTTTTGAAGATGATTTTGAAAACTAGAAGAACAAGAGAAACTTTAGAAATTGAATACTCTGAATTTAGAACAAAGTTTGCCAAAGAGATTCAGGATGCATTTGAAAGTTACAGTAAAACACAACTGAATAAATATTCTTGGAATTTCAAAGACGATAATTCTATTGAATTTAATTTTTATTTTCAAATAAGATATAACTTCAATAATTTTGGCAATTCAGTTTGGTATATTGAAAAAATGTAAAAAATAGTTTATATTAACGTTACTAGATTTCCCTTATAAAATGGAGGTTATAATATGTATAGCAATTACTTTGAACAATTAGAAGATATCAGAAAATCTCAAAAAGTATCAGATACATTAAATAAGCTGCTCTTTGGTTACTACGTTACGGATAGAGAAAGAAAAGACGCAATGAAAGATGCCATAGATTTAATGTTAAAAGATGCTAAAACCAAACTAAATCCATATCAATTAAGAGAAGCTGAAAATCGCGCCCAAGCAATGAAACTTTATATAGAAAATTTACCCGAAGCGAATTTCTAATTTTGTAAAATTTGACTGATTTCTTCTCTTATATTTAACATGTTATTTTTTAAATTATCATATTTTAAATTTATTGTTTTAAAATCTATTTTTATATTTTTGTTGCCAGTATTTAAATAGTAATCTGGAATTTCTGAAGTTTTTTCATCCCATCTTGGATACAATAAAATTGCATGATTTGTATTGTGCAATAAACAATAAGTTGAAACTTGAAAAACATCAGCATTTGAAAAATCATTTGTACTTGTAAATTTTTTATATTTTGTATCAATAATGATTTTTTTGTCATTATTTTCTGCAAATATATCTACAAAAGTGTTACGCTTTTTGTTATTATCACCATCAAGAAGTTTTTTACCTTTTTGAGCTGTAAAAGTCCATTCTGGGTTTGATTTTTTCATCACTTCAAAAATGAATTCTTCAAACAATTTGTTCATATCCCAAACAAGCGAAATATTTTCAAATTTATTTTTTGATAAATCAACGCTTGTTTTTTCAACAAACATTTTTGCCAAATTAAAAGGTTTCTTAAAAAGCTCTTGATTGCGATTGAGCTTTATTTTATTGGCTTTAAATTTATCGAATCTAATAAGCTCAATATCAACATAGTAGTTGATAATAAATTTTAAAGTCTTTTTATTGTAACTATCATTGGAAATATTATATAAGCAAGTAGTAACAAATAAGAATAATTGATTTAATAAATTATTTTCTGAAAATTCATCATATTCACAATAAAATTTTGCTTGATTAGCACTGTTGTATTTAATATTTTCTTTAAATTTTAACTTACCTTTTAAATAATTTAAATTATCCTCTTCGCGCACATATTTTTTAGGAGTTAAGCGTTTCAAACAATCAAATAAAGATTTTGTATATTCCCTTATTAAAATTTCTATGAAAGGATTCTCTGCTGTAGATAATTTCGATTCATTAGAAGCCTTTATATCCAAATTTTTTGTATAAGAAAGCATAAATATTAAATTTTTCAAAATATTTTCTTTGTAACCATTGTCGCAAATTAACTTTGGCAAAATCTGAAAGTGTGTATTTTTGTATTTAATTACTCCTACCCAAGAATTTGTCTCAATTCCGTGTCTTGTTACTTTTAGTGCTTGTGTTAAATTCTGACACTTCAAATATGCATATAACCCGTCTAGATTACAGCTATCAAGTTCTTTTTCTTCATATTCTTTAATTACAATAGGAGCTGTCATATCTACTCTATTCAAACTTTTCTTGATTTAGTGCAACTAAGAAATCATCAACTTCATCAGAAGTTTTAAATTCACAAATTATTTCATCACATTCATTTTTTAAATAATCAGGGATTTCTATTTCTTTAATAAAACCAGGTATTATTAATTTTAATTTTTCCCAATCGCAATAAAAATATTCATTTAATAATGGAAGTATTTCACTAAACCAAATTTCTTTGAGGATATTAATATCTGCATCAGCATATTTGGTCCTAATAAAATAACTATGCCCAATTTGATGGTCTCTATCTAACAGAATTTTAATTTTATTATTTAATTTTTCAAAAATTTCTTTAAAATTACAACCAAAATCTGCAACCAGATTTGAGTTTGGCATCATTTCAACAAATTTAAAACGACGACGAAGAGCAATGTCAATTGAAGCAATTGAACGGTCTGAAGTGTTCATTGTACCTAAAATGTAAAGATTATTTGGCACACCAAATTTACTTTTTGTATATGGTAATGTAACTAAAAGTTGCTCATCTTTAGTTATAGTATTTTCAAAAATTCTTTCACCATTTGGCATAACTCTTTTATCAATTTCAATTAAAGTAATTAATTCTCCAAAAATTTTAGAAATATTACCTCTATTTATTTCATCAATAATTAAAAGATAATTATTATCTGGGTCGGAATTTGCTTGCTGACAAATTTCCTTAAAAATGCCTTTATTGTATTCGTAAGAAACTGAAGAACATTCTTCATCAGTTCTGATTTGTGGTTTTATTCCTTCTACAAATTCTTCATATGAGTAAGATTGATGGAAGGTTAAAAATTTATAGAAATCTTCTAATTTTCTAGTGTTGTTTTTTGCACTTAACTGTTCTAATTGTTCAGATAAATTTTCCTCAACAAATTTAATTCCATCTTCTGTTAAATACCATTCTGAATTTTCATTTTTTTCAAAAATAAACGGCGCTAACCTATTTGAATAATTTACATTTGGACAATTCTCGTGAGTATGAATTTGCATTTGAGCCCATAATGCAGCTCTAACATTTTTATTTTCATGTGTTAGGGAAAAGGCTTTTATAATTTTTTGTTCTAACAGTTCCGCAACTTTATATTTATTATTCTTCCCGTTTTGATACATTGATAAAGCAATTGCAGAATACCAATTAGAATCTTTTACAACATTGTTTATTCTCTGGTCTTCATTCTCAATATTGAGCCCTGGATTTTTACCTAAAATCTCGTCAATATATTTTCTAACACTAAAAGTTTTCCCTGTTCCTGGAGGTCCATATAAAATTTGATTTAAAGGAATATTTTTCATAGAATCACATTGTTTTATTTCTGCTGTATATACAGCTTCTTGTTTATTAATCTTAGAAAGAATATTGTTAATTTTTTCAATAGCACTGTTAAAAGTTTTTTCAGAATCTATCCAAAATTCACCGTTCAGATTCGTCCAATTATATGAGTCCGGAACCTTTCTTACTTCATTTTTAAATTCATCATTTAGTAAATCGTAGTTTATTACAATTCTGAATCGGTTAGTTTGTTTTGTGGCTTTATGAACTTCAGCCACATTTTTATTGTATTTTAGTGCAGTATAAGCACCCGTTTCTTTAATTTCTAAACCTTTAGTTTTGTAAAAATTGATAAGTTTTTCTCTTAAAAATTCAATACTTTCGTTTATATTTTGGCTTTCAGTTTTATTCGATAGTAGAAATTTTCTATAGTGGTTTAAAGGAGTAGATACCCAACCGCCCTGCGGTTGTCCTGTTTTATTAACAATATCAAAATTAGGATCATTTTTAAGAAGAAGAACAAATTTGTCAAAATCCTCAATTGTTTGATAAAAGTACATATTAGGATTAATAGATTTTAAAGAAGGATTTTTAGAATATTCAATTATTTCTAATAATTTTTCCAAAACTCTATCTGTATAAGATATTAACGTTGATGAGCCAACATTTCTTGTTTTTTGCAGCCACACTTTAAAAAGATTCTTTTGTTCTTCAGTATTCATATTCAACTCCTATACTTTCATCCTATCACAAATATAGCTTTGAACATATTTTGTACAGTTATTGAATAGAGATTGAATTAATTTGTCTGTTTATCCATTCCATAATTACTGAAACAAGGTATTCTTGTTCGGATAGGGTTAGTTTTCTATGTTGGGGGAATTTGTGCCATTTTTCAATACAACCACGGCAGCAGGTTGCGGTTGCGTGTTGAGCAATGAAAACAGGGTGTCCGTGCATTGGAGTTTGTTTACCATCGTTTGCGAGTTCAGAGGGAGCTACTCTATCCCGAATAAAATCACAGGCGTGAGAATAGATTTTATCAAGTCCTTTGTCTTTGATATATTCAAGTTCTTTTGCTCGGAGCTTAAATCTGCTCCGGAATTTCGATTTTGCTAATTTATCTAAAACATTAAAACATTGATCCATTCCAACCCCACATATCAACAGGGTGATAGGTAATATAAATTTGTGCGCCGTTTAAACCGTAGTCATTTGTTAGCATATCGCAAATTTCTTTTGTTGCAGTCTGACAAGATGGTTTAGCAACTGTTCCTAATGCTTTAACTTCAATATAAGCACCTTTTTCAACTTTTTTACCACCCATATACAAAGATTTTTCATATTCAATATTTGTCATAATATATGCGTTTGGTTTAGAAAACGCAGAAGATACAGCCTGCATTAATTTTGCCTGTAATTCGTCTTTCTGGCTGTCGTTTAATTCAATACTTAATTTTGCTTCAATATATGGCATAATTTTCTCCTTTATTTACCCCTTATTTAAAACACTTACAACAATTTGTTTCATAATTTCCATTTCTTCCGGTTTACTTTCAGCTATTAAAAGAGTCAAAGCAAAAAGTGTTCCGTTATCGATAATTGGTAAATTATTTTTATAAAGCATATTGTTTTTATTTAAGAAATACAAAAAGCAACTTGCTGCGATACGTTTATTCCCATCAGAAAAAGAATGGTTTTTAGTGATTAAATACAAAAGCATTGCGGCTTTTTCTTCTAATGTCGGATAACAATCATTCCCGCCAAAAGTTTGGTAAATCTGATTAACAGAACTTGCAAAACTTCCGTCTTTTGGGTTTGCAAAAACATCAGATGCAAATTCTGATTTCATTTTATCAATGACTTTTAAAAATTCGCTTTCAGAAATAACAACAGCTTCTTTTTGAGTAACACCTTTTGTATCAAGGGTTTTGTGGTCAAAATCGTCTAATAAATCCAAACCTTTGGCAAAATTATCTAAAATGTTCGCAACATCTTGCGCTTGGTCAACTGTTGAAATTTGGTTTTGAATACTTCTTGTTAAAAGGCTTACGGTTGATTGTAGAGTTTGAATTTTACATTGTTGATCCTTCAACATTTTTTCATTGATAACATAACCTTTAGTAAGATATTCTTTTAATGTATTTGTCGCCCATTTTCTAAACTTTGTAGCAATTTTAGAATTAACTCTATAACCGACAGCAATAATCATATCCAGATTATAATATTCTAAATTCCTTGAAACATTTCTGCTACCTTCTTTTCGAACTGTTCGGAAATTCCGAACAGCTGATTCTCTGTCTAATTCTTCTTCTTGAAAAATATGACTAATATGTTCGGATATGTTTGCTTTACTTGAATTAAATAAAGTTACAATCATATCTTGCGTAAGCCAAATTGTATCATTTTCAAGTTTAGTATCAAGTGAAATTGTACCGTCTTCGCTTGTGTATATTATTATTTCGCCTTTTTGTAATTCTTTATCCATAGCTCAATTATATACAAAAATCTCAAATAAATCTTGTTATTTCCTCATACACTTCATCATAATTATGATGAAATCTAAAAATTTGCTCCGCCAAATGCAAATGAACAAAATTTTGCATACTGTTGTGATTTACTCTTCTTGTTAGTTTTGAATAATCTTTTTTAAACTCCAGCATATCCATTTTGGAAAATGGTTTTTCTGTATGTTTGTGTAATAATTTTTTCTTTGAAATAT
>OBLI01000163.1_pt1 | contig 72285 bp, 67 predicted proteins | sample 1519701 | NCBI WGS metagenome assembly OBLI01 (sample SAMEA3663005, study PRJEB22513) | pig gut metagenome | biome: pig gut; feature: pig-associated habitat; material: faeces | place: France | collected 2012
CAAGAGCCCAAACCTCCATCTCTCCGAAACGCTGTCCACCAAACTGTGCCTTACCTCCAAGAGGCTGCTGTGTGATGAGCGAGTAGGGACCGATTGAACGTGCGTGCATCTTGTCCTCAACCATGTGACCGAGCTTGAGGAAGTAAGTGACACCCACGGTGGCGGGCTGGTCAAACTGCTCACCTGTCTCACCGTCATAGAGGTGTGTAGAGCAGAGGTGAGGCAGACCTGCCTTGTCAGTCCACTCAGAGAGGTCCTCAAGATGAGCACCGTCGAAGATAGGCGTAGCAAACTTGACGCCGAGCTTGCGACCGGCAGCACCGAGGATGGCCTCGAAGATCTGACCGAGGTTCATTCGCGAAGGCACACCCAGCGGGTTCAGCACCAGGTCTACAGGACGTCCGTCCTCGAGGAACGGCATGTCCTCCATGCGTACAATCTTCGAAACGATACCCTTGTTACCGTGACGACCGGCGAGCTTGTCACCGACACCGATTTTACGCTTCTTGGCGATGTAAACCTTGGCCATCTGAAGGATACCTGAAGGCATCTCGTCACCGATGGTGATGGCAAACTTCTTACGCTTGAGCTCAGCATCGAGGAGCTTGTACTTGCGTATGTAGTTCATGATGAGCTTCTGGATAAGACCGTTGGTATGGTCGTCCTCTGTCCATCCGTTCGACTGTATGCCGTCATACTCAAGGTTCTTGAGCTGTGTAGCTGTGAACTTGCTGCCCTTTGTGATGATCTCAGCACCGCTGTAGTCTTTCACACCCATAGAGGTCTTGTCCTCGGTGAGGGTGAGGAGCTTGTCAACGAGAATGTCCTTGAGGTCGTCGTTCTTGGCCTCATACTCCTCGTCGATCTTGGCCAGTGTGATCTTGTCCTGTTTCTTCGACTCACGGGTCTTGACAGCGCGTGTGAACAGCTTCTTGTCGATAACGACACCGCTGAGTGAAGGATTGGCTTTCAATGAAGAATCCTTTACGTCACCGGCCTTGTCACCGAAGATAGCACGGAGGAGTTTCTCCTCAGGTGAAGGATCGCTCTCACCTTTTGGTGAAATCTTACCGATCATGATGTCGCCGGGCTCAACACGGGCACCGATGCGAATGATACCGTTGTCGTCGAGATCCTTGGTTGCTTCCTCGCTAACGTTGGGGATGTCGCTTGTGAACTCCTCCATGCCGCGCTTTGTCTCGCGAACCTCAAGAGAATACTCGTCAACATGCACTGATGTGAGCACATCGTCACGGACAATACGCTCTGAGAGCACGATGGCATCCTCATAGTTGTAACCCTTCCAAGGCATGTAAGCCACGAGGAGGTTGCGGCCAAGAGCAAGCTCGCCGTTCTCTGTAGCATAACCCTCGGTAAGGATGTCACCAGCTTTGACACGCTGACCCTTGTTACAGATAGGACGCAGGTCGATGGTCATGTTCTGGTTGGTGCGACGGAACTTGGGTATGCGATACTCCTTAAGAGCAGGCTCAAAACTTACAAACTCTTCTTCCTCTGTGCGATCATAGAGGATACGTATGGTTGTAGCGTCAACGTAGTCGATAACACCCTCACCCTCGGCTGTGATCATGGTGCGAGAATCCTCACACACCTGTTTCTCAATACCGGTTCCTACGATAGGAGCATCATTGTGGAGCAAAGGCACAGCCTGGCGCATCATGTTACATCCCATGAGCGCACGGTGACCGTCGTCGTGCTCGAGGAAAGGAATGAGTCCGGCAGAAACCGAACCGATCTGCTGAGGAGCAACGTCCATGAGGTCTACCTCTGAGGGAGGCACAACAGGGAAGTCGGCATCCTGACGACACTTAACGACATCGCGGATGAAGGTTCCGTCGGGACGAAGAGGTGCGTTACCCTGACCGATGATGTGATCTTGCTCTTCTTCGGCTGTAAGATATACAACATCCTCGTTCTTCAGGTCAACGACACCGTCGTTTACCTTGCGATAAGGTGTCTCGATGAAGCCGAGGTCGTTGATTGTAGCGTAAACGCAAAGAGAAGAAATAAGACCGATGTTAGGACCCTCAGGGCTCTCAATAGGACAGAGACGACCGTAGTGGGTATAGTGAACGTCACGCACCTCGAAACCTGCACGCTCACGCGACAGACCGCCAGGACCAAGAGCCGAGAGACGGCGCTTGTGTGTGACCTCAGCCAACGGGTTGGTCTGGTCCATGAACTGAGACAGCGGGTTTGTTCCGAAGAACGAGTTGATAACGCTCGAGATGGTCTTTGCGTTGATAAGATCAGTCGGTGTGAACACCTCGTTGTCGCGCACGTTCATGCGCTCACGGATGGTGCGGCTCATACGGGCAAGACCGATAGAGAACTGGTTGCTCAACTGCTCACCCACTGTGCGTACGCGACGGTTAGAGAGGTGGTCGATATCATCAACATTGGCGTTGGAGTTGACCAGCTGGATGAGATACTTGATAATCTCTATGATGTCGTCCTTTGTGAGGACGCGGATATCAGAATCGGTAGAGAGACCGAGCTTGCGGTTGATGCGGTAACGACCAACCTCACCAAGATCATAACGCTTGTCTGAGAAGAACAGGTTCTGGAACACCTCGCGAGCTGATGCGTCATCAGCAGGATCGCTGTTACGCAGCTGACGGTAGATATAAAGCACAGCCTCTTTCTCAGAGTTGCTGGGATCCTTCTGAAGGGTGTTGAAGATGATAGCGTATTTGCTTGCATCCTCTGCATCCTTGTGGAGAAGTATTGAAGCGGTACCGCTCCCGAGAATTTCATCAATGTTATCCTCTGTGAGCTCTGTCTCACGCTCCATAATCACTTCGTTACGCTCGATAGATACAACCTCACCGGTGTCCTCGTCTACGAAGTCTTCGTTCCAACTCTTCAGCACTCGGGCAGCAAGCTTGCGACCAATGGCAGCCTTCATGTTTTTCTTGTTGACCTTAATCTCCTCTGCAAGGTCGAAAATCTGAAGGATGTCCTTATCTGTGTCGTAGCCGATGGCACGGAGAAGAGTTGTTACGGGCAATTTCTTCTTACGGTCGATGTAAGCATACATCACGTTGTTGATGTCAGTGGCAAACTCGATCCAAGAGCCCTTGAACGGAATGATTCGTGCAGAATAAAGCACGGTTCCGTTAGCATGGACACCCTGTGAGAAGAACACACCGGGTGAACGGTGCAGCTGTGACACAACAACACGCTCGGCACCATTGATTACAAACGTGCCGTTGCTTGTCATGTAAGGGATAGTGCCAAGAAAGACGTCTTGTATGAATGTACCGAACTCCTCGTGATCGGGGTCAGTACAATAAAGTTTCATCTTAGCCTTCAAGGGAACACTATAGGTCAAGCCGCGCTCCAGACACTCATCAATTGAGTAGCGGGGCGGGTCGATATAGTAGTCAAGGAATTCAAGAACAAAATTGTTTCTTGTGTCCGTGATGGGGAAGTTCTCAGAGAAGACCTTATACAAACCGTCATTCTTGCGCTCCTCAGGTGGCGTATCCAACTGAAGGAAGTCTCTAAACGACTTTAGCTGCACGTCGAGAAAATCCGGATAGGGCATCGGATTGTGGACGCTGGCAAAATTTACTCTGTTATCAACAATTTTTGAAGCCATTAGAAGATATTAATAGGGTGTTGAAAAATCTAAAAGTTTTAAAGACACAAAAAGGTTAGAACCCGCCTACTTAGCAGATTCTAACCATTAATATGAAAGTAAGAACAAAGGCTGAAAAAATCAACCTTTATTCCTTACAAGATGCTTGATTACTTCAGCTCTACCTTAGCACCAGCCTCTTCGATAGCCTTCTTCAGGTTCTCAGCCTCTTCCTTAGAAAGACCTTCCTTGATTGTTGAAGGAGCACCGTCTACGAGATCCTTAGCCTCTTTCAGACCAAGACCGCAAGCCTCCTTAACAGCCTTTACAACCTGGAGCTTTGCGCCACCAACCTCAGCGAGAACAACGTCGAATGAAGACTTCTCCTCAGCTGCGTCAGCTGCACCAGCAGCGGGACCAGCAGCTACAGCTACAGCTGCAGCAGCGGGCTCGATTCCATACTCGTCCTTCAGGACTGTTGCCAACTCATTTACTTCCTTTACTGTAAGATTTACTAACTCTTCAGCAATAGCTTTAATATCTGCCATTTTATTTTAATTTTTTTATTTTTTTGTTAATGTTTGTTTGAAATATTACTCAGGACGCTCTCCTAAAGTCTTGAGAACACCATGAATTGTGTTGCCACCTGACTGCAAAGCAGAGATAACGTTCTTTGCGGGTGACTGGAGCAGAGCAACGATATCTGCAATAACCTCGTTCTTGCTCTTCAGAGAAACCAAATCCTCAAGCTGGTTAGCCTGGAAGAATGACTCCTCAGCGTAAGCTGCCTTGAGGGCGGGAACACCTGCCTTCAGGTAATCCTTATCCTTCAGAAGCTTAGCAGGAACATTAGCGGTCTGAGCGAACATCACAGCTGTGCTGCCCTTCAGTGCTCCATATATGGGCTTAAAATCTACGTCAGAAGCCTCGAGAGCCTGGTGAAGAAGGGTGTTCTTAACAACAACCATCTTGATACCAGCCTTGAAGCACTTGCGACGAAGGTCGCTTGTAGCCTCTGCATTGAGTCCGTGAACGTCGACAAGATAGAAATGAGGATACTCCTTCAGTTTCTGACCGAGTTCAACAATAATAGTATCTTTTACTTCTTTTTTCATTGTACAAAACTTTTAGAGTTACTCACAAGTCTTAGGATCAACCTTGATACCCTTACTCATAGTGCTAGAAATAAAGATACTCTTGATGTATGTACCTTTAGCAGCAGCAGGCTTCAGTTTATTAACAGTGGCGATGAACTCCTTGGCGTTCTGGAAAATCTGCTCCGATGTGAAGCTAACCTTACCTATAGAGGTATGGATGATTCCAGCCTTGTCAACCTTGAAGTCGATCTTACCCTGCTTAACCTCCTTAACTGCCTTAGCAACGTCCATAGTAACAGTGCCGCTCTTGGGGTTAGGCATCAGGCCACGGGGACCGAGTACACGGCCGAGGGGACCAAGCTTACCCATGCATGAGGGCATTGTGATGATAACATCAACATCTGTCCAACCACCTTTGATCTTCTCGATATACTCGTCAAGACCAACATAGTCGGCACCTGCCTCTTTGGCAGCAGCCTCCTGATCAGGTGTACAGAGACAGAGAACGCGGGTAACCTTACCGGTTCCGTTAGGAAGAGAAACGACGCCACGAACCATCTGGTTTGCCTTGCGAGGGTCTACACCCAGGCGAACGTCGATATCGAGAGATGCATCAAACTTAGTGGTGGTAATGTCTTTCACCAGCTGTGATGCCTCTTCCAAAGAGTATGCTTTCCCTGCTTCAACCTTATCAGCGACTGATTTCTGATTTTTTGTCAGTTTACTCATTTTCTTAATTGAAGTTTAATTATTATTCAGGGAAATCCCCTTTCACAGTAATACCCATACTTCTAGCTGTACCGGCTATCAGTCTCATGGCTGACTCTACTGTAAAACAGTTGAGGTCATTCATTTTATCCTCTGCAATAGCCTTTACCTGCTCCCAAGTTACACTTGCGACCTTCTTACGGTTAGGCTGAGCAGAACCGCTCTTTACCTTAGCTGCCTCCTTGAGCTGCACAGCTGCAGGAGGAGTCTTGATAACAAAGCTGAATGACTTGTCGGTGTAGTAAGTGATAACGACAGGAAGAATCTTTCCAGCCTTATCTTGGGTTCTGGCGTTGAACTCTTTGCAGAATCCCATTATGTTGATACCCTTAGAACCCAGTGCGGGTCCTACTGGAGGAGAAGGATTCGCAGCGCCACCTTTAATCTGTAATTTGATTAATCCAGCAACTTCTTTAGCCATTTCTTTTTTGTTATAATTAAATGATTAATATAAAAGCAAGAACTGTTAGAATCGTAACACCCTATCAGCCTTCCTTTTCAACCTGCATAAAACTAAGCTCCAACGGAGTTTTACGTCCGAAGATCTTAACCATCACCTTGAGTTTCTTCTTCTCGGCATTCACCTCCTCGATAACACCACTAAAGCCGCTGAACGGGCCGTCAGTAACTTTGACAGTCTCATCAACAACATAAGGAATCTCGATATCATCCTGCAGTTCGGTTTCTTCAACGTTTCCGAGCATGCGGTTGATGTCGCTTTGAGGAACAGGTGAGGGGTTGTCTAAACCACCGAGAAATCCCAACACGTTAGGCATAAATCGAAGAGTGTGAGCAACGTCTCCTACGAGGTTAGCCTCTACAAAGACGTATCCAGGAAGAGAAATCTTTTCCTTCACTACACGCTTACCATTACGCAAAGAGGCATGTTTTTCCATAGGCAAAAGCACCTGAAAAACATGTGACTGAAGCAACGCGTTGTGCTTAAGTTCGGCATCGATATATTCTTTAACCTTTGCCTCCTTACCGCTTACAGCGCGAAGGACATACCAATTTTTAGTTGTTGTTGCCATCTTCTCTTAAACGTTAACCGGGATAGACCATACTCATAACCCACTTGAAAAGTGAGTCCATAGCAAACACTACCAATGCAATGACAAGGGAAGCAGATAATACAATCGCTGCACTGTGTGTAAGCTGGGCACGTGTTGGCCAAGTAGTCTTATGCGCAAGTTCGTCGTAACAAGTCTTGCAATAATTTACTATCTTCTTAAACATATTATCTTCTTTTTGGCACGGAATGAGAGGCTCGAACTCCCGACACCTGGTTTTGGAGACCAGTGCTCTACCAACTGAGCTAATTCCGTAAGTATTCCCGCACCGCACACAGCAGTGCGGGAATTTGTATGTTCTAAAAGCTTGACCTTTCGGTCACGACTTATTAGTCATCAAGGATCTCAGTGATCTGTCCTGAACCTACTGTACGACCACCCTCGCGGATAGCGAAACGAAGGCCCTGGTTCAGAGCTACTGCGTAAATGAGTTCAACCTCGATCTCTACGTTGTCACCAGGCATAACCATCTCAACTCCCTCAGGAAGCTTGATCTCACCGGTGCAGTCCATTGTACGGAGGTAGAACTGAGGACGATACTTGTTGCCGAACGGAGTGTGACGGCCACCCTCTTCCTTCTTCAGTACATAGATAGAAGCCTTGAAGTGCTTGTGAGGCTTAATCTGTCCAGGATGGCAGAGCACCATACCGCGCTTGATCTCGTTCTTGTCGATACCACGGAGGAGCAGACCTACGTTATCGCCAGCTTCACCCTCATCAAGAATCTTGCGGAACATCTCAACACCAGTAACAACTGACTTCTTATCCTCGCCGAGACCGAGCAGCTCAACCTCGTCACCTACCTTAACACGACCAGTCTCGATACGACCAGTAGCAACGGTACCACGACCTGTGATTGAGAATACGTCCTCGATAGGCATCAAGAAAGGTTTGTCGAGATCGCGAGGAGGCTCCTGAATCCATGTATCAACAGCATCCATCAGCTCCATTACCTTGTCAACCCACTTCTCAACACCGTTCAGAGCACCGAGTGCAGAACCACGAACGATAGGAGTATCCTCCTCATAACCGTACTGGTCGAGAATCTCGCGAACCTCCATCTCAACGAGTTCGAGCATCTCCTCGTCCTCAACCATATCACACTTATTCAGGAATACCACCATGCGGGGTACGTTCACCTGACGAGCGAGCAGGACGTGCTCACGTGTCTGAGGCATAGGACCGTCAGTTGCAGCAACAACAAGGATAGCACCGTCCATCTGAGCAGCACCAGTAACCATGTTCTTTACATAGTCGGCGTGTCCCGGGCAGTCTACGTGTGCGTAGTGACGTTTAGCTGTTTCATACTCAATGTGAGCAGAGTTGATGGTGATACCACGCTCTTTCTCCTCAGGAGCATTATCAATCTGGTCGAAAGACTTTACATCCTCGCTACCGAAGCCCTTGTCGTGAAGAACCTTAGAGATAGCAGCTGTCAGAGTAGTCTTACCATGGTCAACGTGACCAATCGTACCAATGTTAACGTGCGGTTTGGTGCGCACAAAAGTCTCTTTAGCCATAGCTTTTATTATTTTTATATATAAATTAAATAATCTGCTTTCTTCCGTTCCTTAGTTAGTTCTCTAAAGAACTGCCTTGCCTTAGGTTTTCTAAAGAAAAGATCCATAGGTTGTTAAAAGAACAAGAAGTGAGCTGTAACTGAGAGTTGAACTCAGGACCTCTTCCTTACCAAGGAAGTGCTCTACCACTGAGCTATTACAGCAACTTAGAGCGGAAAACGGGGCTCAAACCCGCGACCCCCAGCTTGGAAGGCTAGTGCTCTATCAACTGAGCTATTTCCGCAAGATTAAAAAACTCCTGTGGGTGGTGATGGATTCGAACCACCGAAGGCATAGCCAGCAGATTTACAGTCTGCCCCATTTGGCCACTCTGGTAACCACCCTAAAGCTTGTTTTAGAATTAACCTCAACTCTTCATCTTTCGTTTGAGCCTCTTGTCGGATTCGAACCAACGACCCCGAGATTACAAATCACGTGCTCTGGCCAACTGAGCTAAAGAGGCATACAATGCAGCCGTTAGACGTCGTCGTTTAGGACCTCTTCTAAAACGGCTGCAAAGATACGGATTATTTTTTAACCTCCAAAACTTTTCCGCTTTTTTTTTCAAAAAAGATGCAATTTTAGGCTTTTTCAGCCCTTTTTGGAGGTTTCAGCTTATTTCTCGTGCTTTTTCTCCTTAAATCGTGTGAGCTGCACCTTCATTGCGTCAACACACAGATCAACGCCCTCTTCGAAGGTGTCAGCAGTCTTTTCAACGAACAATGTTGTGCCTGGCACAGCAACGGTAAGACTTGTTTCCTTATTTTGAACCGTGGCTGGCTTAACGACCTTAAGCTGCACCTCCACGTTTTTGATATCCTCAAACGATTTTTCAAGCTTGGCTACCTTCTTTTCGATGAAAGCCTGCAGTTTCTCAGTAGCGTCGAAATGGATCGACTGAATCTTAATGTCCATAGTTACCTCCTGTTTTTAAAAGGTTAGGCCCTGGGATGGGCGTTAGTATAAACTTGCTTCAGCTGTTCGAACGTTGTGTGCGTATATTTTTCCGTAGTGGATATTGACGCATGCCCGAGCAGCTTCTGCACACTCTCTATGTCGGCCCCATTGTTGAGCATTGCCGTCGCAAACGAGTGGCGCAGCACATGAGGCGACTTTTTTTTCATTGTTGTGACAAGCGACAGCTTTTCTCTCACTATGCGTTGCACCTGAGCCCGCTTTATGCGTTCTCCCTTTTCTGTCACGAAGAAGGCGCCGTCGGGCTTACCCTCCCCTATCAGCTGGTCACGCATTTTCACATACCGCTCCATCGCAGCTTTCAGCTCCAGTCCGAAAGGCACGACCCGTTGTTTGTCGCCTTTACCTGTGACCGTGAGCTGAAGACTTTCATAACTCACATCATTATTATTAAGAGCGACCAGTTCGGCGAGCCTCACACCCGTGGTGTAGAAGAATAGTAATAAGGTACGCGCGCGTACATCTTTATAGGTATCCTCCCATTTCATGTCGTCAAGCAGACTGTCCATCTGCTTTTCGCGCACAAAACACGGCAGAGGTTTCTCGTTTTTCGGACCTTCAAGCATGTGGGCCGGGTCGCGCTCTACAAGATGTCTTGACAGAGCGAAGCGAAAGAGCATCTTTACAGCAGAGAGACGTCTGTTAACAGAAGCCGACTTGTTGCCTCGTTCCATCATGTGCTCCATCCAGTCGCGAATGATATCGGCATCGACGGTCTGCCAGGTGAGAGCCTCATCCCTGTCGGTAAAGAAGGTCTCAAAATCGAGAAGGTCATCATGATAAGCCTTCACGGTAAGCGGCGACCGGTTTTTCTCATAACGCATGTATCTGAGAAATTCGTCTGTTATCTTAGTCATTGCCATCACTTATCTTTTCGCCAACGAAAATAGTGAATAAAAACGACACGACCAAATTTTTTACAAACTTTTAGCAATCTATTTTTAACAGAAAGGGAAAAAGGTGTTTCTACAGGAGCAAAAAGTTTAGAAAGAAGCATAAGAACGGCGCGACAGAACGAAAAGAACGGCGCGACAGACCCATAAGAACAGGTTCTACTAAACATAAAGGCCGTTTCAGCAAGAGCAAAAGTGACGATAGAAAGAGACTGCCTGCAGCAACGAGCATGGAGAAACTGCGCAAACGCAAAAAAGGTGACAAAACAGTTTGCTCAAAGGCAAATTGCTTTGTCACCTCTATGGCTTAAGAACCGCCGCCGTCTACGGCCACGGTGCCATTATATCTGATGATTAAAACGTTGCTTATATCCGGGGAAAGACACCTCCTGTAAAAGTTTGTTTGTCTTTAAAGACACATTCGCTTTTAGGTTTTCTTACTCCTCGTTAGCACGAAGCTGCTGAACGTAGATAGCGTGTTCCATCTTGAGACGCTTCAGTACAGACGGCTTGTTATACTGCTGACGAGCACGGAGCTCCTTGATAACACCTGTCTTTTCGAATTTTCTCTTGAACTTCTTGAGAGCTCTTTCGATGTTCTCACCATCTTTTACCGGTACGATAATCATTGTTTTTGCTTTACTTTTTTTAATTTGACTTTAATTTATTTCTTTTCAAAAATGGCTTTCACCACTTTCGGACTGCAAAATTACTGTTTATTTCTCAAATACACAACTATTTAGCCCATTATTTGCGTTTTTAGCTACTAAAAACACGAAAATGGCGCTGTTTTGCGTCATTTACAACGGCGCACAAGCCTCGTGCAACCACGCACGCTCATCTTCATCGAGCAACGGGCTCAAACGCTCCTCCACCATGGCATGATATTGGTCAAACCATTCACGCTCCTCAGATGTGAGCATGTCCACATCTATAGGTGTCTTGTCTATGGGGCAGAGCGTGAGAGGTTCAAACTGAAGGAAGCGTCCAAACTCGGTTTCTTTGTAAGGCGTGATAAGCAGCGTGTTTTCCGTGCGCACGCCGAAGTGGCCTTCAAGATACAGGCCTGGCTCATCGGTCACAGTCATGCCGGCATGCAGAGGGGCGGGTTTCCACTCCTGACGTATCTGGTGGGGGCCTTCATGAACGCTAAGATAAGAACCCACGCCGTGACCTGTGCCGTGCATGAAGTTCATGCCTTCACGCCACATCGCCATGCGCGCCGCTGCATCGAGCTGTGTGCCTGCAGCACCATCTGGAAACTTGAGGTTCTGCAACTGTAGATGTCCCTTAAGCACAAGTGTGTAGACACGTCGTTGCTCCTCGCTCACTAGGCCAAGGGCGATGGTGCGCGTGATGTCGGTAGTGCCATCTTCATACTGTGCTCCCGAGTCGATGAGCACCAGTCCGTGAGGCTTCAACTCGGCATCTGTCTGCTCCGTAGCTTCATAATGGACGATGGCTCCATGTTGCTCATAGCCGGCAATGGTGTCGAATGACACATCGCGGAAAAGCGGCTGTTCGGCTCTCAACTGCAAGAGCTTATCGGCAATGCTCATCTCCGTCTGACCACCCTGCTCCACCGCAGGCTTAAGCCAACGAAGAAAACGCGTCATAGCCACACCGTCACGCAACATGGCGTTGCGGAAGCCCTTGATCTCAGCCTCGTTCTTCACGGCCTTCATCATGGGCACGGGCGATGGTGCGCGGAGCACATTAAGCTTCGAGGCGGCACGCATGAGCGTGTAGTTTACCTCGTTGGGGTCGAGCAATATGTTGTAAGCATGATAATGGCGCAAGGCGTGAGCCACGTCGGCATAGCTGTCCACACCTATGCCCTCGCCTTTCAGATACTCCAAGACCTCCGGCGTGAGCTTCTCCTTATTTATATATAACGTCGTTTCGTCGGGAGCAACAAGCAGATAAGCCACAAACACGGGTGTGCAATGAACATCGGTGCCGCGCAGATTGGTGAGCCACGCAATGTCGTCGAGAGCACACACGAGCATGCCGTCAGCATGGCAACGTGACAGCTGTCGGCGCAGACGTGACAGTTTGTCGCTTGCCGACTCGCCAGCATAGCACATCGGCTGCACCCCCACCTTGTTGTCGGGCACGGCAGGGCGGTCTTCCCAGATCTGGTTCAACGGATCGAGATTGGTGCGCAACGTCATTCCGCCATTGGAGCGCAGGTCTGCAATGAGTGCCTCCACCTCAGCAGAAGAGCAGCAAGAGCCATCTATCGCCACCTCTGTAAGCGACGTTGTCTCAACCTGTTGCCACAACCACTGGGCAATGGTTGGCGTTCCCGCCACTCTCTCTTTCATAAGCTCAAACCCAGTGCCGCTCAACTGGTTAGCGGCGGCTATAAAATAGCGCGAGTCGGTCCACAGTGCGGCACTGCTCATGGTCACCACAGCCGTGCCCGCCGACCCGTCGAAGCCCGAAATCCATTTTCGTCCCTCCCATCGTGCTGGCACATACTCGCTGTTATGCGGGTCAGTGCTTGGGAAAATGAAGGCTGCAAGATGCTCGCGTTTCATCACACGGCGCAGCTGCTCAACGCGTTCTGCTATAATATTAGTCATAAAGAATGGTGTTTTTGTAAAATTCACATTACAAAGTTACGATTTTTAAGAAATAGCAACAAATTAAACTCAAAATAAATGGTGGATATAAATCTATTTTTTATAACTTTGCAATCGGAAAGGTTAGCCGAGCCTCATAATCGCTTCCAAAGAAGAAGATTGAAGACAACATGGCAACCCTGCACAGATGTGCCAAACCGTTATGGCACACTATTTGCAAATCAACAGATAGAAAGCTTAAAGACAAAAAGTTTTAAAGCTACAAGACATAAAGCTTAAAGACGAATTGTTCAAATAAACTTAAAAATATAATTTAGTTATGGCATTTTTAACTAACGAGAAACTCGTGATCGTCGGAGCCGGCGGCATGATTGGTTCAAACATGGTTCAGAGCGCTCTTATGCTCGGTCTTACTCCTAACATCTGTCTTTATGACATCTATGAGCCCGGTGTTCATGGCGTGTTCGACGAGATGCAGCAGTGCGCTTTCCCCGGTGCTAACATCACATACACCGTAAACCCCGAAGAGGCTTTCACAGGTGCTAAGTATATCATCTCTTCAGGTGGTGCTCCCCGTAAAGAGGGCATGACACGTGAGGATCTGCTGAAAGGCAACTGCCAGATTGCTGCCGACTTTGGCGACAACATCAAGAAGTATTGCCCCGACGTTAAGCACGTGGTTGTTATCTTCAACCCCGCCGACGTTACAGCACTCACAGCTCTTATCCACTCAGGTCTGAAGCCCAACCAGCTCACATCTCTCGCTGCTCTCGACTCTACACGTCTGCAGCAGGCTCTCGCCCTCGAGTTCGGCGTACAGCAGGATAAGGTTACTGGCGCTCACACCTACGGTGGTCACGGCGAGCAGATGGCCGTATTCGCTTCACAGGTTAAGGTTGACGGCAAGCCCCTCGCTGAGATGGGTCTGTCTGACGAGCGTTGGGAAGAGATCAAGCACCACACTGTACAGGGTGGCTCAAACATCATCAAGCTGCGTGGCCGCTCTTCATTCCAGAGCCCCGCTTACAACGCTGTTAAGATGATTCAGGCCGCTATGGGTGGTGAGAAGTTCACTCTGCCCGCTGGCTGCTATGTAAACTGCGATAAGTGTGGCTTCAAGAACGTGATGATGGCTATGCCTACCACTATCGACGCTACTGGCGTTCACTTCACTGAGCCCGCTGGTACCGAAGAGGAGATGGCAGCTCTGGCTAAGTCGTACGAGCACCTGTGCAAGATGCGCGACGAGATCGTAGAGCTCGGCATCGTTCCTCCCGTAGCTGAGTGGAAGGAAATGAACCCCAACCTCTAATTTGTTTTAGAGACCTATCTTTCGCAAACATCTATTTGTTAAAGATATATTTAAAGGATGAAGCCCATTCCTATTGGGCCTCATCCTTTTTTTATTGATAGAAATGAACCTTTTGTTAAGTAGGTGTTCAAAATTAATTTAAATGATTCTATGCTCTATTTTGGTCTGTATGTTCAGCTCCGAAGAGGGAGTGTAGCGGGCTACACGACCGATGAGAGCTGGGCATACGGGCCAAAAGAGGGCGTAGAGGCATTTGAAAGCATAACCTTTTTTATAAGATTCATATATGCGATTAATTTTGAACACCTACTTATAGAATTACTTTTACAAGGCCAACACAAAATAAGAAATAAGGGTATAATTATCCGAAATAAAGACACATGGTTATTGAATTGTTTTTTGTAATTTTGCAAAAACAACAGGAAATTTCAGTAAAAGCATGAAGACGATAAAGGATATGACATTTGGCGGCGAGCGTCCGCTGTTCGAGTCGCACGACCTGCGCATGGAGAACATCACCATAAGCGACGGCGAGTCGGCCATTAAGGAGTGTACCAACCTCGAAGCCAACGGCTGTAGATTCTTCGGCAAATATCCGTGGTGGCACGTCGATGGCAGCGTGATAACCAACTGCTACTTTGCCCCCGAGTCGCGCTCGGCCATCTGGTATTCGTACAACATGACGATGCGCGACTGCGTGATTGACGGCCCCAAATTTTTCCGCGAGATGAAGAACGTGGAGCTTGAAAACGTAACCATTAACGATGCCGACGAAACCTTCTGGAACGTAGAGAACCTGAAGCTGAAGAACGTGACGCTTCACGATGGCACCTACCCCTTCATGGGCTGCCGCAACGTGGAGGTAGACGGACTGGTGAGCGACTCAAAATATGTGTTCCAGTATGTTAAGCACGCCGTTATACGCAACGCAAAGATCACGACCAAAGACTCGTTTTGGGAGACCGAAGACATCACTGTCTACAACTCGGTGCTCGACGGCGAATATCTTGGTTGGCACTCGAAGAACCTGCGCCTCGTGCGCTGCCACATTGCCGGTGAGCAGCCGCTGTGCTACGCCGAGAACCTGGTGCTTGAAGACTGCACCTTCGACCCCGCCTGCGACCGTGCCTTCGAATACAGCACCGTGCAGGCCACCATCAGCGGACACATCGAGAACATCAAAAACCCGACAAGCGGACACATCGTGGCCGACAGCATCGGCTCAATAACCATCAACGAGAACGTGCTACAGCCTGCCGACTGTAAGATTGAGACAAGAAACAAAGCATAAAGGTTATATGCTTAAGTAGGTGTTCAAAATTAATCGCATATATGAATCTTATAAAAAGGTTATGCTTTCAAATGCATTTAAATTAATTTTGAGCACCTACTTTGTAAATGTTTTTTTGTATTTTTGCAAAACAAAAGGACGTTATGACACTATTTAATTTTGACAAACTGACCCAGCGACGCGGCACCAACTCATACAAATGGGACGAGACCGACGACCCCGACGTGATACCCGTATGGGTGGCCGACATGGACTTTGAGACAGCTCCTTGCATCGTCAGGGCGCTGCAGGAACGTGTGGCGCACGGCATCTTTGGCTACACCTTCGTGCCAGAGAGCTATTATGAGGCCGTGATCAGTTGGTTCCGGCGCCGACACCATTGGCGCATCGACCGCAGCTGGATTGAATATACATCTGGCGTGGTGCCAGCCCTCTCGGCCACCATCAAGGCCCTCACGCAACCTGGCGACAAGGTGCTGGTTCAGACACCCGTCTACAACTGCTTCTTCTCATCCATCCGCAACAACGGTTGCGAGATTGTGGAAAGCCCATTGCAACGCTCTGCCAACACTTATGTTATCAATTTTGACGACCTCGAGCAGAAGCTATCCGACCCCGCCGTGAAGCTGTTCGTCCTCTGCAACCCTCACAACCCTGCGGGCCGCGTGTGGACACCCGATGAGCTGCGCCGCATGAACGACCTGTGCCTGCGCCACGACGTGCGTGTGGTGAGCGACGAGATTCACTGCGAGCTCACCATGCCGGGCTACACCTACACGCCCTTTGCCAGCGTGAGCGACGAGTGTCTCAACAACTCGGTGACGCTCAATTCGCCATCGAAGTCGTTCAACACCGCCGGCCTGCAAATTGCCAACATCATCAGCAAAGATGCCACCATACGCCAACGCATCAACCGCGCCATCAACATTAACGAGGTGTGCGACGTCAACCCCTTCGGCGTCATAGCCCTACAGGCTGCCTACAACGAGGGCGAAGCATGGCTCGACGCTCTGAAAGCATATCTCCATGCCAATTACGTCGCCCTGCAAGCCTTCTTTAGCGAGCATCTGCCACAGCTTGCCGTGACCAAGCTCGAGAGCACATACCTTGTGTGGGTAGACATAAGCTCCACGGGCCTCGACGCCGACACGCTGACCGACCGTCTGCTGCACGAAGCCAAGGTTATGGTGAACAGCGGAACGATGTATGGACGCGAAGCTGGTAAGCAGTTTATACGCATCAACATTGCCTGTCCGAAAGCACGACTGATGGAAGCATTGAAACGCATAAAGCTTGAAATAGACAACCTGTCAACCCTTTAAAAGATATGAGAGACAATTATAGATTTGAGATTTGCGCCAACGGCGTAGAGAGCTGTATCGCCGCACAAGAAGGCGGTGCCGACCGTGTAGAGTTGTGCGCCGGCATACCCGAAGGAGGCACTACCCCATCGTATGGTGAGATAAAGACCGCACGCCGCGTGCTCACGACAACACGTCTGCACGTCATCATACGTCCGCGCGGCGGCGACTTCCTCTACTCGCCCCTCGAACTGGAGCGCATGGCTGCCGACATCGACATTGCCCGTGAGCTTGGAGCCGACGGCGTGGTGTTTGGCTGTCTACGCCCCGACGGCAGTCTTGACACCGAGGCCAACGCCATGCTCATGGAGCACGCCAAAGGCCTGTCGGTGACCTTTCACCGTGCCTTCGACCGTTGCGCCGACCCGCGCAAAGCCCTTGAAGAACTGATAGCCCAAGGCTTCGACCGCATTCTCACCTCCGGCCAGCAGCCCACAGCCCTTGAGGGCACACCCCTGCTGAAAGAGCTGCATGAGCAGGCCAATGGCCGCATCATTCTCTTGGCCGGTTGCGGCGTGAACGAACAAAACATTGCAACCATAGCACAGGCAACAGCCATTCACGAATTTCATTTCTCGGCACGCACAGCCGTAAAGAGCAAAATGATGTTCAGCAACCCCGATGTCTACATGGGCGCCAAGGATGCCGATGAAGACACACTAAACATAACGTCTGCCGAGAGAGTGGCCAACACCATTGCGCAGCTGTGCAAATAGAGAGTCTCGCAACGTGACAAACCATCTGTATAAAAACGAAATGACGAACCTGAAAATGCTCGCCGTATGGCTCAGCCGCATAGGCCACTGCCGCGGATTCGGTGTGCAGTCGCCATCGGCTTACGCGTTCATACGCTACGTCATAAACGAGCATTATCCTTATTATGCTTACGACGACATGCTTAAGGCGTGGCCCGACATCAAAGGGCTGCGCCTCAAGCTGTGCCGTCTCTATTTTCGCTTGGCCAACTTTGCACAAGCCCAGCAATGGACATGGTGCGGCACATTGCCAGAAGCAGAGAAACAACACATCGGTCGCGGCTGCCACAACACAAAAGTTGAGACAACGCAAGCATCACAACCATCACAGCCAGCCATGCTGTCAGCCATCCATGCCAACACCACAGTAGGCATAGTCTCTCTATCTGCCACCGAAGACGAGCGCCAAACGTTTGCCGAACAGTTTGTTTCAGCAAAAGCCTGCAATCGCGACAACGGCAACGCCCTTGCAAGCGCCGGAAACAAAGAAAAGACAATGCTCATAATAGAAGGCATTGGCCACGACACCACAGCAAAAGCCATCTGGCAAAAGCTTGTCAACGACAGACGTGTGGGCATAACCTTCGACCTCTACTACTGCGGCATCGCTTTCTTCGACAAGCGCTTCAAGCAAAATTACATCGTAAATTTTTAAACCCACCACGACCTAACAATAAAGACAATGACAATCTACACACGCCATGGCGACAAAGCCCAAACCACAACGTTCGACGGCGACAGGGTGCTCAAGACCTCACCCACCATCAACGCCTACGGCGACATTGACGAGCTCACATCACATCTCGGTCTGCTGAAAGCTCTCATGGCTCAAGCACAAGACAAAGACACGCACAACGACAGCATGGCAGACGAGCAAACATACATAGAGCATCTGCAACGCCACCTCCTTGCCGTGGGATGGTGTCTCATGAGCAACCGGTCCACCGCAGAAGTGTCCTTTACCGACCTCACAAAAGAGATGGAGCAACGCATAGACCTCATCAACGCCAAGCTGCCACCACTACACACCTTCGTCATACCAGGCAACACCGTGGCCGAAGCCCAATGTCATGTCTGCCGAACGGTCTGCCGACGAGCCGAACGAGCCATCGATGCCGTGGCAGAAGAGAGGGCTATAAACCCCGATGTGCTTGCTTTTATGAACCGTTTTTCCGATTATCTCTTCGTTTTAGCCCGCAAATTAAACTTTATTGCACATAAGGAAGAAAAAAGATGGAATAAAACTTGCAGATAAGAAGAAAATTACTATTTTTGCAGCCATAAAAACAAAAGTACGCCCCTAAACAAAGGACAAAGCATTTAAAAACAGACAATAACAACAAAAAAACAGAACAATATGTATTGGACACTTGAACTTGCCTCAAAGCTGGAAGATGCGCCATGGCCTGCAACAAAAGATGAGCTTATCGACTATGCGATGCGCTCAGGCGCGCCTTTAGAGGTTTTGGAAAACTTGCAGGAGATTGAAGACGAAGGCGATGTGTACGAGAGCATCGAAGACATCTGGCCCGACTATCCCACAAAAGAAGATTTCCTCTTCAACGAGGACGAATACTAACAGCTCAAGCAGCTATCCAGTATAGCCCAAAGCGTTTAATGTCAGCGGTATGAGAATTTTCAACAAAGATTCTCATATCGCTTTTTCGTTCTTTTACCGACAAAGAAATTCGCGTCATTCGTGAATTTATCAAGGACAACTACAAAGAAAGCCTTGGTATGCCTTGTCAACGACTATTCTAAGGAAGCAGATCCACAAGCTAATGTCTCCGCGTTTGAGCAATGTGAGCTTCATGTTAAACCCAAATCGATCATTAGGCCGTTTTATGTAATATTATAGCTGCTTACAGTCTTTTGGTTTTTATAAGTTGTCTTTTGCTTGTTTTTAATTCGCAATAGCTCGCTATTACTCATTAAAAGCCAAACAAAATCCATTCTTCTAAAAATCCAAAATCCAAGCAAGCCCTAACGACCGATTTGGGTTAAAGAGACACCTTAAAAGTATCATCACATTAGTGTCCCGATTTTAACGGGATACTAATGTTCGAAAATAAATAAAAATAACTTTCAGAAAAGTTGTAGTATTCCTCTATATGTTGTATATTTGCACCTAACAAGTTCGGAAAAGTGTCGCATTTGGCACAAAACAGAAGTAATCGGTGTAAATATGAGAATTAAAAGAGACATAATAAATAAATTCAAGGAATGGAAAGATGCTGAAAAGCATAAGCCAATCCTGTTGAAAGGAGCCCGTCAGATTGGTAAGACATGGGCTATGGAGGAGTTTGGACGAGAATGTTTCGACTATACGGCGAAATTTGACTTTGACCGCCAGAAAGAGTTACTGTCTGCCTTCACTGTATCAAAGGAGCCGGCACGCATCATTAAGGAACTCGCCCTTTATTGCCAAGTGCCTCTTGTTCCAGGCAAGACACTGCTCATATTCGATGAGATACAAGAATGTGAAGAAGCGCTCAACTCGTTAAAGTATTTTTGTGAAGATGCTCCCAAATGGCATATTATTGCAGCAGGTTCGCTGTTAGGAGTGGCTGTTAAAAGGAGGAGAATGACCGTACCAGTAGGAAAGGTGCAGGTTATGCGTATGTATCCGATTACGTTCAAAGAGTATCTGCGAACCAGCGATTTCCAGACATTCAATTTTGTAGAACAGATAGAACAGCCAGAGAAATTGCCTCTTATTATACTTGACAAGTTGAAGTCTGAATACCGCAGATATATGGTGTCTGGAGGAATGCCAGAAGCTGCCGTAAGTATGCTTGAAAATCAAGGCATGCAAGCTGTGGACGACATATTGCAAGGCATATTAGACTTGTATGAGCTTGACTTTGCCAAGTATGCAGAACCTCGCGAGATACCGCGCATTCATGCTATTTGGCGTTCACTTCCATCTCAACTTGCCAAGGAAAATAGAAAGTTCATATATAAGATTATAAAGAAAGGAGCAAGAAGTCGTGATTATGAAGACGCTTTGTTGTGGCTTGAAGATGCTGGTATGATATATCGCGTGAATGCGGTGTCGAAACCAGGAATGCCTTTAAGTGCCTACGAAGAACCAGACATATTCAAGATTTATGCCAGTGACTGCGGACTGTTGCGACGATTGGCCGGACTACCGGGAAGCATTGTCATTGACCCGACTGCCAATTACACAGAATTTAAAGGCGCAATGGCGGAGAATGCAGTGCTGCAAAGCCTGTTGCCAGCGTATGGTTCAATGCCTTACTATTGGTCTTCGGAAGGAAAGGCAGAGATTGAATTTCTGTTACAGCGAGAGGATGAGATAATCCCTGTAGAGGTAAAGGCAGAAAATTGTGTCAGCGGAAGAAGTATTGTTGTGTATAACGAACGTTACCAGCCCAAGAACCGTATACGTTTCTCATTTCTCAATTTACAGCAAAACTGCGGTATGTTAGCTTGTCCCTCGCCTTTAGCTGAGTGGGCTATGAAATGGTTGGACAAATAATCATGCTTATAGCAGATATTTATACCGCCTTTTATTGACTTTCACAATGAAATAAAATGATCGAAAAGGTTGACACAGCAATATAACCACTTAAAACTCAACACGCCTTATTCCTCTTCAATGATGACGAATATTAATCGTTCAAATAGCTATAAGAACAGCTTTAAGCGTTGAATATAAGCGGTATAGAAATTGTATAGCATGATTTCTGTACCGCTTTTTCCGTTAATCATTACTTTCCGAAATTCTTCTTCTGGTGAGCATGTCTTCTCGGCTCTTCTTATTGCTTCTTTGTCTATCCGAAGTTCTTGAGTTCTGTAAGGTTCTGACTTATCTCCAACATCGTAGTCTTATGTTTCAAATATCCAAAATAAGCACATGAAACGCCTGCTATTACACCGAGAAGGTCAAAGAACAGTCCGAATGAAGAGATTGTGTGCTCAAAGTAATCCGTGGCAAAGATGCCCAAAACGCCCAGTGGTACGCCAACCACAGACTCAAAGAAATAGCAACGCTTGTAGTTGATAAGATTGCATAGTTGCTCAGTAGGCGTCTTCATTACATTGAAACGATAAAGCACAGTCAGTCTACAAGCCACCATCACTACGCCAAGAAGACATACCATCTCTAAAATGTAGAACGACGTGTCGCGGAAGATTCCCATGCTATACAATAAAGGTAAGATGACAGATGCAATAGAAAGCGTGACAAAGAAGTTGAACATCCCCTGCTTCTGTAGTTTCTCGTAGGTAGTCTTATTCTTACCTTTGATTACCTCTTCCAAAACTCGTTTGTTATAGACCTCACTCTTTGAGAGTCGCTCATCGAGCATATTCCACTTTTGTTTCAAATCTTCTAATTCCATAATAGTTTTCTGATTTTAATGATTAGACATTTCCCTTAGCTTCGTCTTGACACGGTTGATGCGCGCTCCAACGTTCGATACTGATATACCGAGAATTTTCGCTATCTCTTCATAGCTCTTATCGTCGAGCCACAGCAGAATCAGCGCGCGTTCCAATTCGCCGAGTTGGCTTATGAGCTGATAGAGTTTTTGAAGTTGTGCCCTTTCCGATTCCTCAGGAAAGAGGTCGCCCATCGACATCGTAAGGCTCACAGTCTCTGGTCGCTTTATGTTATGACGCAGGTGTGAGATGCAGGTGTTCACGCTGATGCGATACACCCATGTCGATGGTTTGCTCTCGCTTCGGAATCGCGGAAAGGCAGTCCAGAGGTTCAGCGCCACCTCTTGATAGAGGTCGCTGATGGTCTCGTCATCGGTGGCATACATGAAGCAGACTTTATATATCACCTGCTTGTAGCTGTCCACCAAGCTTAGAAACTTTTGTTCTAATTCGCTTTTTTCCATTTTAAACTTATTCTTATCGTTCGACTCTTTATCTCATTAGTCGCACGACAATTAGAAAACTTACACACAAGGAATGATTTTATTAAATCTTTGTATCACACTAATGCAAATTCATCGGTAAAGTTACTTCAAATAATTGAGACATGATGGCAATGAAGAAAACTTTAAACACCGACAAATAGATGGCGAGCGAGAGGGGGTTGGTGTAATAGACAAAAACAAGAACTTTATAGGAGAGTGGATGAAAATAACTTTCAGAAAACTTGCAACAATCCGGCTCATCCGATATTTCGAGTGGTGTAAAACAGAAGATTCTGTCCACCGCTTATACAAAAAACATTTTAAACATTGTCACGATATGCCACTCGGAAAAGATATACAGCGATAAACAGAAAAAACATTGTTGCAACATTGTGATAATGTTTTTTCTGTTTATCGCTTGATTGTTGGCTTAGTGCTTCTGTACTAATCCATAAGTTTGAGTCAATCTAAGCACAAATTTTCTCATTTCTTATTAAAAAATATTTTGCAAAAACTTGTACGTTTCTTATATTTTATTTGTACTTTTGCCATGTCTGATGAAGATTTATTTGATTTCTTGCAACACTAAGTTAAGTGAATCTTCTGACACGACAAAATCTTGAAAAACGCAGATATTCCTTTTACAAAAGCAAGGATATTTGTTACTCATGATTTTAAGATAAAACAAAACCATTGTGTTGCGAATTTGAGAATTTACAAGCAACAATCAAATGAAAACAATCTTTTTTCAAAACGGAGTATATGTATGCTCTGAAGAAGAATTTGATTTTGAAGATGATGACAATAAGGTAAAAACTGATGATTCCATAATTGTTTCAGTTGATTCACCTTATGATTCAGATTCAAGGCTCTTATATGGTGGAAGAGTTAAGGTGTATCTTGAACGCCATGAATGCAACCTTACTGTAGATGGAATAGAAATAAAAGGCTTTGACAATAAATCATCAAACGAATCTTGCGCAATGATTTATGTCACAGATGATTTAACTACGCAAAAAGTCACGGCCTATCTCAACCAAATAGAGCAATTGGGTATAGATACTTTTTTAGAGAATTATAAGACTGCGTTGGAAAATTTCAAAGCTGATATTATGGTCTTATGTGAGAAGTATGAGAGCTTATTGAAAGAGGAAGAACCTAATTCTGGATCAGCTAATACTTATAAAGATTTTTTGGATAGAGCAAGAGCCTGTCTGACCATCTTAACGATAATACTTTTTAGTTTGACTTGTAATATGAAAACAGGGCTGGACAACCATGTTTACGATGATGCCTATAATGAGGTTCTTGCAGAATATAATGTCGTAAGCGACTAATATTATGCATAAGCCACAAAAGAATAAATAACAACTTAAAAATAAGAAAAATGATGTACGACGAAGATCCTGATGACGCTTATTGTGAACACTACAATGATGAAGATGATGATAATGAGCGCGACACATTCTATGCCTTGACAGATGGAATGTATGGCGACTATGACGAGTGGAAAGAGAATGGTGGTGATATGGACAATCTGATGGATAGTCTTGGTTATTAATTTTCTAAATAAGCAATTGTTATGGCGAAGAAAATGATATTGTTTAAAAATGGTGTTTATACTTTAATTGAGCACCAGCTCTCAGACGAAGAAATTGAAGAACTCAGTAAAGACAAGTCGTTTGTTGTATCAAACACTTTGAATGGAAGTGGAACAAGAACCTTTCCTTTATATGGTGGAAGGGTTAAAATAAAGATGGAAGAATATAGCTATTATGGACATCAGTCAGCGTTTCAATTCTCCATAGATGGTTTTGAAATATGTGAAAAGCGACTTATAAACTCTGAAATTCTTGACAAAATAACAGCCTATTTAAATCAGATAGAACAACTTGGTGTTGACACTTTCCTTGCCAATTATAAAGCAGCGATAATTGCAGAAAAAGAAGAATTGTCTGCCATGTGTGATAAGTTAGCCGCAGAACTGCAACTTCGTGAGAATGAAGAAAAAGAAAAAACATTAAGCCGTTTAAGAAGAAAAATTGAAGATTTGATAGGACTTCTCTTCCTTCTCACCATCAACATGAATGCGGGTTTAGACAATCAGACTTATATTGATGCGTATGCTGAGAGCGAGAATGTTATATGCCAATACATAGAAAATGCAGAATGAGTGAACTTAAAGAATATATAAAGCAGGCTTCAAAAATGCAACAGTATTCTTCTCAAGCCAAACGTCTTCAAGAAAAACTGTTGTTAATAAAAGACCGTATAAATCCGTCAAGAAGAAGATGGTTTTGGGAGTTGCTGCAAAACGCAAGCGACTATAACGAGCATGTGTCTGTGCGCCTCATTGTAACGCAAGACAAGGTGGAGTTTTTGCATGATGGAGCCCCATTCAGTGTGACAGATGTTTTAAATGTCATTTCTCCAGACTCAGGTAAAGACGATGAGAAGGATGAGTCTAATAAAGAAAACATTGGAAAGTTCGGCACAGGTCTTGTTTCAACCCACATATTGTCATCTCTGATGCAGGTGAAAGGCATATTCTGCAAAAAGGATGATAACAGTCTGTTTGAGTTCGCGTTCACATTAGATAGAAGTTGTTTTGAAGATAAAACTGAGCTTATTGAAGAGATGGCCAAGGTCAGAACCGACTTTGAGGTGTCTGAGCATAAGGAGGTAAGCAAGTGTGAAGGCTTCAACACATCCTTTACTTATATCCTAAACCACCCATTACCCAAAGTGCCTGCGATGATGGCAGCAGATATCGATTTAGATTATCTTTATTCCATGCTGCCATACACGTTGTGCTTTATGGATAAAGTAGAGTCTATCTTTATAGAAGATAGACGAAATGACGTGCACACTTATTCTATTAGAAGGAAAGAAAAAACTGAAGGCAATATCGTTTTTGAGATAACATGTGACGGCATCGTGTCCACAAAGAATTTTGCTGTATTCTGTTATCAAGACGTTTCCACTACCTTCTGTTATGAAAACAACACGATTGTTCCGTTCCCGAAGAATATTTCAAAAATGTTCTGTGGCTTGCCTCTGATAGGAATGGAGGAAATAGGTATGCCGTTTATACTGAACAGTCTGAAATTTATCCCGTCATCAGAGCGTGATGGCATCGCATTTTCACCGAGCTCAAATCCAGAGAACAGAAAATTGCTGGTCGATTCAGTAAAGTTATATAGTAAAATGCTCGACTATATAGAGGCTAAACAAATGGACGGTGCCTACAACTTGACCCACATGAGCCGCAAGTATAACGGAAACCAAGAGTCGAACGAGCAGTTTCAAAAAGTTGGTATTTTACATTATAAACAAGAATTACTCAATCACAGCATAGTAAGAAGTCAAAGTGGCGATTTTATAAATTACGCACAGGTTCGAATACCTTTCAATGATTCTAAGCTTGATGAAAAATTGTACGATTTGGCTTCATCTGTTGCTGAAAAAGTATTGCCTGCGGCTGCAGACTATAAACATTGGTTTGAAGCTACCGACTTTTCTTTATTTTCAGAGCAAGAGTACACTTACAAGATGCTCGCTGAAAAAATTGAACAGGTTGGCAGCGTATTGGCCTTTGGAAAATCTGCCGATATCACAAACAATTGGTTGAAAAAATGTATTGTCTATCTGAAAGACTGCAACCGTTATATCTTCTCTGAAAAGAAATTATTGCCTAATCAGTTGGGCGAGCTACGCCTGTGCAATGAACTTTTTGTCGATAACGATTTGCCTAATGAACTAAAGAACATTTATAATATGCTCTTTGATGGGGACGGTTCAAAGATTGAGGCAGAATTGCTTGACAAAATGTATGAACAGCTGGAGGTTGTAAACCAAACTTGTAGTGTGGAGCATTTGTCACGCCGCATTGATGATAAAGTGGCTGATGTGTATAATAAAAACAACAGCAATGCTTCTTCTATAGCTTTGCCGCTAAACAAATTGTACACATGGATGGCGAATTCCAAATATACAAAAGAACAACTACAGAGTTGGTATAAATGGTATTTCCCCAAAAGAGCAGGACTGGTTGTTGACATGCTTACAGAAACTCAACGTGAGCAAGCTCTTGTTATCGCCCAAAGCGGAAAAATGGAAGCGTTAGCTTCATTGGCATCTTCCGATTTAACAGATGAGGAATTTGCCCTATTGGTTACCAATATCAAGAAATTGCCTTCAGCCTTGAGTTATCTGATGAGTAATGTTGATGACAAATCGTTTGCCGACTCAAAAGAGGGCGATTATGGCGAGGAAATTGTCCGTAACGAATTGCTACGCCGATACCCAAGACGCGAAGGATATAAGGTGGTATGGGCAAGCAAAGACTTTCAAGAAGCAAGGTACGACTTTGTTGTGAAGAAAGGCGAAAAAATTGTTTGTTATTGTGATGCAAAAACCACCAAACGCGGTATAGCCAATGCCGACTCCATACCTTTTTTTATGCGTCGATCACAATGGGAGTTTTTACAGACAATGGACAAAAACACACCCTATTACATAGCTCGTGTGTTCTTGGGTGACAATAATACCGTGAAAATTATGCGCATTTCTGTGCCAATAACACCATTAAAATGAGGGCTTAGAAAACCATGAATGAGGGTTTGTTGTTTATCACAGCCTTCATTCATGGAAAGCACCTTACCCCATCGCTTATTACGTTATTCTAAATCATCGAATTCATCGTCAGATTTGGATATATTGCTGTTCATTTTTTATTTTGTTTGTAGGAATACATTTGCTGACTTGATCTTCTTTAAAAGGAAATGCCCAAACAAATATAAGCAACGAATCACAACCTTGTTCTTTGCCATCTATAATAAGCCGTATGTTAATTTTTATTTCCTTTGCCATAATAACCAAGAACGTTTTTTTATTATATCGAATTAATTTGTATCTTTGCATAAGATAAGCTGCACCTCGGCATAGCTTGCAAGCAAGCTTGCATCTCTGCTCTCGGCTTGCATTATCTTTGCAACAACCATTAAATAACGCCTCATATGATTGATAATCGTAAAAAAATATTGTCATCCGTTTTTTTTGTCTGTATAGGAGCTTTTCTGCTTTTTTACAGTTTAAAATTTGGCGGCACCTTTTTTAATGGAATTAGCAAATATATCCTTGTTTCTATCTCTCTTATAAACATTATTGGTGGCGTAATGATTGGCTTTGTCAGAATTTCTAATGTCAAAGAGATTAATTCTGAAAAAGACAACAGCGGCAAAGAAGAAATTGTCTCTTGCGAAAGAAATGTCAAAGAGATTAATTCTGAAAAGACCAACAGCGGGAAAAAAGAAATTTTCTATTGCAAAATAGATGTCAAAGAGATTAATTCTGAAAAAGACAACAGCATCATAGAAGCCGCAAACGACAATGAAGCTAAGGAGCCTAAACATGTAATTACGGCTGAGATCAGCATTGAGGTAACAGGCGAAGATGAACCGACGAAATACGACAAACGCCGTGAACGTTGGGCGGTCATTTGCTTTTGGGCTTTGTTGGCTTACATCATTTCTGCGCTGTTCCTCATATTCGTGGATATAAATGTGTATTTCTGTTTTGCATTTGTCATAAGCACTTCGGTATGCATCTTTTCATTTTTCAAAGCATCCTATATTGACCCTGAAGAGCCAACAGACTCCATGCCTTGGTATTACGGCGCTCTTTAGCCCTTATCCACCATTTCCAACAGCTCCTCAAAACGCTTTAACGCATCTTCCATAGACCACACAAGAAGATGTGCGGTATAGGAATTGTCTTCCCAAAAATGTCGACTCAAAGCTCTTGATGAACCCATTTTATAGTCTTAAAGAGCACATAAAGTCATCGTACCCCGACCGAGGGACATGCGTACCCCGACCGAGGGACATGTGTACCCCGACCGAGGGACACGCGTACCCCGACCGAGGGACGATGACTTTAAGATATGTTTCTCATTACTTTAAGATACGTTTCTCATTACTTTTAAGCACGAACACATCGAATGAAACGAATTTTTCTGGCACAAGAGCAACAATATTTTCTGTAAAATGCTTGCGTTAAAACAAAAAACTGTATCTTTGTTTTCGAAAAGCTTGAAAAGAAACGAAATGTGTAATTAATCGAAAAAAGAGACATTAAACTAAAGAAACATTATACTAAAAAAACATTAATCGAAAGAGACATTAATCGAAAGAAACATTAATCGAAATATAACAATTAAATACCTGTTTTTTATGGCTAATTTATTAGACGAGACCCAAGGCCCTATCAACGACAATGGTCGTGATGTGCATGTTATTGACCGCCAACTGCCGGTAGAGATAACCTACAAATCAACGCTTTTTGAGATTGCTCTGTGGGTAACCATTCCTGTGCTCACACTGCTTTATGTGTTCACTATGGGTAGCCAACTGACAGACCCCACCATAGTGACTGTAATTGGTTGCGTGGGCGGACTGCTGCCTGGCGTGGTGTTTGCGTTTATGAAGATTTCGGCACGCAACTACTTTATGAAGCTCGAACAGCGCATTCAGGCCGAAGCCTCAAACATAGACAACTATCTTGAGCAGCGTGTGCAGATTCTGCAAAACGTGGTGGGGCTTGTAAACCGCTCCGTGGAGCTTGACAAAGACGTGATGAAAACCGTGGCAGCCCTGCGTGGCGGAGCCATAAACGATGGCAACCGCAGCGAGGTGAACAGTCAGCTCAACATGGCTTGCGGCCGTCTGTTTCCACAGGTCGAAGCTTATCCTGAGCTGAAAGCTCATCAGGTCATCATGGACGCCATGCAGCAAAACAGCTATCTGCAACGCGAGATCACAGCCGCCCGCTCCGTTTACAACAGCCGCGTGACACAATGGAACACCGACCTCTTCTCGTGGCCGACAAAAATGATTGTGGCTGCACGTCAAGGCTACACTACCCGCATTCCGTTCACGGCATCGGCAGAGACACGCGAACAGGCACGCGGCAAATTCTTCTAAACCGTATTGCCTCTTCCTTTAAAAAAATAAAAAGATTTTTCCTCGTTTAACAACGATAAAGCGAAACAATTTGTTGCGATAAAAAGGAAACGATTTGTTGTAACTGAACTTTTGCTTTTAAAATGTGGTAATTATCTCAAACGAGCGTTGCCGAAGGCGGCGAATATCCATAACCGTTGGTGAAGAGAGCGAAGCGAACGTAGCCTGCGGTTTAACAGCAAGATAATAAAACGTCCTCGCGCTCTCTTGAGATGATAATCGCTTGAAAATGTGTTTATTATACACTTGCAAAAGTTCAATTGCGATAAAAGAGGAAACGATTTGTTGCGACAAGGGAAACGATTTGTTGCAATAAAAGAAAAACGAGGAAAGACTTTTAAGAGCGAAAGGAAGAAATTTTTATCAACGGCAAAAGAAAAAAAGACTGACCGATGACTAATGATATATACGATCCGTTGGACGAATATGTCAATACGTTTCGCCCAAAGTTTGAACGGGTAGCGAGAGAAACCTTTGCAGAGCTTGCTAAAGAGGCGCAGGTCGATGTGGAAGCCAACCATGAGACATGCAGCCGACTGTACGACACCGAGGATGAGCTGGAAGATGTGAACAACAAATATTGGTGGGCACGCTTCTTCTGCTTCCTTCTGTGGGGTGGCGTGATAGCAGGTGCCATCTACCTCTACAAGAATCAAAACTCGCTCGACACCACAACCGTCTACCTCATCTTCATGGTGATGGTGGTGGCTGTGCTGTGCCTGCTCTTCAAGATACACCCGCTGATGAGCAGCTTGAGCGACGAGAACGATGACCTTAAGCAGCAGGCCCATGACATAGAGATGGAGGGATGGCAACAGATGGAGCCCCTGAACCGTCTCTACGACTGGGACATGCTGCCGCGCATGATCACGGCCACGGTGCCCAAGATAGAGTTTGACCCCTACTTCACCACACAACGTCTTGCCGACCTAAGGCGCATATATGGTTGGAACGACCTCTTCAACGAAGGGCGGTCGGTCATCTATTGCCACTCGGGCCTCATCAACGGCAACCCCTTTGTGCTTTGCCGCACGCGCAAGATGGACATGGGTGCCAAGACCTACTATGGCTCGAAGACCATCTACTGGACCACAGAAGAGGAAGACAGCGACGGCAACCGCCGCACCGTGCAACACTCTGAGACGCTCACCGCCAGCGTCACAGCCCCCTGCCCCGTATATCATGAGTGTACGCGCCTGTTCTACGGCAACACCGCCGCACCCGACCTCACGTTTACCCGCCAGAGCAGCGGTCTGGCAAGCCGCGAGGGGTCGCTGTCATACAAATGGCAGAAGCTGAAGCTAAAGCGCAAGTCGCGCGACCTTGACAACAACGACTATGCCATGATGACAAACGAGGAGTTTGAGGTGGCGTTCAACACCAGCGACCGCAACAACAACCAGCAGTTTGCCTTGCTCTTCACGCCGTTGGCACAGGAGAACATGCTTAAGCTGTTGCAAGACAGGAGCGCTTCTTATGGCGACGACTTCGATTTCATTAAAAACCGAATGATCAACATCATCATCCCGAAGCACCTTCAGTCGGTAAATCTCGACATGGACCCGCGCCGGTTTGCCGACTACAACTATGTGAGGGCAGAGAGAGACTTCTACCGCATGAACGCCGATTTCTTCCGTTCCATCTATTTCGCGTTGGCCCCCCTGCTCTGCGTGCCCATGTATCAGCAGACCAGACCCATTGGCGACATGTATGTACACGGCACGAAGCAAGAGAGCACCTTCTGGGAACACGAGGCTATAGCCAACCTCTGGGGACAGGACCGTTTTAAAGCCCCGTCGTGCGTGACCGACTGCATTTTGAAGACCCAGGAAGGCCCCACCGTCAACGGTTCCAAGGTCATCTACGTCTATGCCCACGGCCATTACACCGTTCAGCGCGTTTCTTACATCTCAAGATTGGGAGGCGACGGTCGCTGGCACGATGTGCCTGTCTTCTGGGACGAATATCTGCCCATAACGGGTAAAGGCACCATGCACCTGACCGAAGACAACGAGGCCGATGCCCCGACAGCCACACCCCGGCAGCGCGTTGACCGCATAAGAAAGGTGCTTTCAGCCACACACATGAAGATGTATCGAAAACATATAGCGTCAAGGTTGTAAGAACGGACAATGAGCTATAGGGCTTAAGCCTGGCCGTGGATAAAGAAAAAGCGTTATCGACATCTTCGAAATGATAATTAATATTAACATCGCGCTTCGCGCTCGTTATTTTTTAAACATTCTTGCGCTCCGTAGGTGCTCAGGCGCTTCGCGCTCGTTATTTTTTAAACATTAATTGTCATTAATGACCCATTAATTATCATTAATACGCGCTTCGCGCAAAAAAATTAATGTTTCATACTCCGCGAAGCGCCTGAGCACCCACGGAGCGCAAGAATGTTCAATTAATGGAAATAACTCCGCGAAGCGCCTGAGCACCTACGGAGCGCAAGAATGTTTAAAAAAATGTGCGAAGCGCAAAAATGTTTTTACATTTTCACACCTCCATTAGCTCCTCTCCGTGGGCTTCGTTCCTTTGGTGTTCTTTCTTTTCGCCCATGAGAGCGAGGGCTTTATAAGGCAGCCTGTGGGACATACGAAGCGGCAATAAGGACGGGGCACCCACACCGAGAGCACAAGGAACCCCACGGCTGCTGCTATGACCCAGACAGAGGCCGAAGAATAGAGAAAGGCGGTGAACAGCTCATAGTCGATCCATGCTGTCCACACACCCGTGAGCAGCAACACCATGAGCATGCACCAGAGAACATTTTTGAACATCACCAACCCCTTGTTCAGGCGCGGCGACACACGAAGCTTGCGACGCGAGAGCTTGCCCGCCAGCTCCTGTGCAGAACCAAACGGGCAGATGTTGGCGCAATAATAGCCTTGCTTGCCGACCAAGGGATAGACCAAAGCCACGGCAACCATGAGCAGCGGGGCGGCAAGGGCCGAAAGGGCAGCAACGCTCACACCACCCGAAAAGAGGCGCATAAAGAGAGCATAAGACACGAAGGTGCCTGTACACAATCCCAAAACGACAACGTTCAGCACGAGCTGCACATAACGCCAACGACGGCTCTTTGTGAGAAGCGGCACGACGGCACCGAGCAACACCACGACCACAGCCGCGATGCCGCCAACGGTCCAACCGCCATCAGGGAAAGTCCCTGCGACAGACGCCGTTGCCCCCGACGCGCGGTCTTGTTCTTCAGCCGCCACATGCCGCTTGGCATAAGCCAACCCGCGGTTCATGTTGCCAATGATGGCCTTTGACGAGAACGTTGCTCCCGTCACGGCATCCACCTTCTGAGCCATGGCCTCGTCAACGGTCTTGCCCTTCCACCGGTCGAACAGCGTCTTGGCATAATCGAAGAAGTCGGGGGTCTCAGCGTTAGGCTCCGCCACGATGCTGTCTACCACCCCGTCTTTACTTATGCTTATCTTCAGCGGCACGTTGCCTCCATAGCCCATAACATCCTTTGCGAGCGGCTTTGTGTTCACAACGAAGCCACCGTCGGGCAGCACAACGAGCGTGTCGTTGCCATCGGCAGCCGCTGCCTGTGAGGCCTGCGGCTTGCTCCATTCGTATCCGAAGAGCTTGCCGTCACGCACCGCCGCCGCCGTGGCTATGAGGAGCACGACGACCACAAGCGAAAGAAGACGTGTTAAAAAACTCTTGTTCTCTCTTTTTTGTCTTTTCTGCATTTTCTTTTGTTCTATAACTTTTGTAAGAGCAACCCAAAGGATAAAAATGTCTTTATAACATTAGGTTCAACAAAGAAGCTGTTTTTACCTTATCCTGATTGTCTTTTCCACAGCTTGGTGTTGCTAAAAACCATTGCTTAAAAAAGGACATACCCCCTTTTTAGGCATGGCAAAAATACAAATAAAATGCGACAAACACAACATCGGCAAAGGGCTAAATGGCCCTTCTTGGAGAAATTTAACAAAATCTGACTTACAAACAAAGGCCAGACACGCCTCGTTGTGCATGTCTGACCTTTGCCTTTAACAATAAGTTTTTGCTTTTAAACCTTTCTTTCGTTTTTTTGGGAAAAAGGTTTTATTTATCGTCCCACACCCCGTTGATTGTTATCTTCGAAGCGGCATTGTTGGCATTGCCCTTGCCTATAGTGGTTGGATCAACCACAATCTAGTTTTGGTCATGCAGCATAGAGGTTTTGTTCACCATCGTGTCCTCTACATCAATCTCTAAGATCAGTATTTGGGGTGCAGAGTAAATTTTCTTTACCATAATTTGTCGGAAGCGACGATATACATCGCCTATTTTTTTCTTTTTTTGTTTATAACAAAACCTTCTTGCCTCCCACAATGTAGAAGCCCTTCTTCAGACCCTTGGTGCTGTTGCCGACATACTGTCCGTCGATGGTGTAGACCTTGGCAGCCTCAACCGAAGCGTTGCCGCTGATGCTGCCGATAGACGTAGGCGTGCCATCGATGTTAACCTTGACGTTGTCAAGGAAGAAACATCCTGCTGTGCTACATGAAAACGTGACCTTGGTCTCGGGTGTGGCGTCCTTGATGAGCACCACATAATCGTTAAACGTCTTCTCCAGCTTTACGCTATTCTCAGAGAGAGAGCCTCCACCTGATATAGACAGATTAATGGAGGTAGCAACATTGCGGTTCTGGGCCGCACGGAAGAAGAGGAAAGCGTCGCCCTTGAGATTGGTAAGAGCAGGTGTGGTCAACGAAGCCCACATCTCTATACGCACACACTTGTAGGCCTTGCCGTTGCTTCGGCCCGAGTAGCTCCATCCGGCGTTGTCGAAGTCGTCAGAAGACAAGTTGCCGATGGGAGAGCCCAATACGTTAAAATTGCCGTCGTTGCCGCCTTTGCCGTTCATCTTGTCGAAGGTCTCGGTGAAGATGTTCTTGCTGTCATCAACATTTTGTGCATAAGCGCCCATGCCGATAAAGAGCATGAGCAACATGAGTAAAAATTTACATTGTTTCATTTTCTCAATCATTTTCTTTTTTATAATCTCAGTTTTTTCGTTTCTTTCGTTTCTTTATTTGAAGGCAACATCACGTTGCGCTGTTCCTAAAAAACGTTCCATTTCATGGCACCTTTTCTCGCCATGGCAGAACTAAAGCAAGCTTTATTTCTGCTCATCTGGCTTAACGAAAACGTTCCATTTCATGGCACCTTTTCAAGCATGCAAAGGTATATGTTTTTTTCAAGAAACGCGAAAGGTTGTTAGAGTTTTTTTCATTAAAATGCGCCAAAAACTTAAGGACATAAAAAAAGGGGCACCGCTGTGTCCCCATCTTTTTGTTAACCTTAAATCTAATACCATGAAAAACATTGCAAAGATAAAAGTTTCGTCTTATAATTGCAAGTTTTTCAGATGATATTTGTCAAGATTTTTGTTTTCTTAACTTACTTAACTTAAGTTGGGCAAGTTTCCAACTTGCTCAACAACAAACAAGTGGACAAGAAACGAGTTGACACCAAAAGAACGCCTACTCGGTCTGAGGCACAAGCACCACGCCCTCCTGTTTCTTGCCGTCCATCATGATGCGCAGAGGCGAGCTGAAACGCACATGACGCACATATCGGGTCTCCTCCACAGCCGGCATGAGGTCGAGAAGATCCTTTCGGAAGAGTCCGCCGTCGGCACGGTTGGTGTCGACGGTGAAATAGCCCACGCCGAAGCTCGTGAGGTTTTGGAAGAAATGAGTGCCCTGACTAGGGTCCACGCGATAGTTTTTCAGCGCCACCTCCACGATGACCTTTGCCGCACTTATGTGTGGCCATTTCACGGGAATGCCCAGCCAATAGTCGCTTGAGCCCCAACGGCCCGGCCCCACAAGCACATAGCCCCGTCCGCTGTCAAGAAACGTGCGGTTTATGCGCTCTATGTCGTCGGCAATGGCGGGATTGTTCATGGCTGTGAAATTGTCGTCGGTCTTCACATAAACCACGTCGACCACGTCATCGTTGATGCCGTGGCCCAACGAGTTGTGCGAGCGCAGCAGACAAGCCTCATCGGGCACGGCAGCCACGTCTTCATCGAGCATCTGCTTAGAGTCGACGATGGGACGGATCTGCAAGAGGTAGAACTCGCCCGTGCGGTCGTCGTTGAGGTTGCAGGCAAACTCGATCTCCACGGGGCGGCGCATGCTCTCGGCGCCGTAGCGCATGGACATCTGTAGCAGTTCGGGCAGCGGGAACACGTCTTGCTGAAGCACGGCAGAGAAGGTTATGACCTTGCGCCCACCCTCGTAGATGCCGTCGCGCATGACGTTGTCATAGGGGTCGTAGGTGGAGGCGAGATAGGTTATGGAGCCATCGCCCACAGCCTCCTTCACCTTTATGCGCTCTATGTTGAAGCCGTCGTCGACCTGGAAATCGTTGCCCACATGTGTGGTGTCGAGCGCGTAGAAGCGTGTCTGTGTCTCGCGCAGGGCGGTCTCCAGCTCGCTCGTCTGCAACACCTGGTTAGGATGATATGGCGACACGCGCAGCGTCTGTCCGCCGTCCACGATATACTTGCCAAGACCCAAGGCCAGCGACGCTATGCCGTCTTCAGCCTGCTCGTCGCCAATGGGATAATAGTTGATGGAGCGCAGCACGCCGCTGATGTTGGGATAGAAGCGTCCGTCATATTGCTTGCCCACAACCTGCTGCAAGATCACAGCCATCTTCTCCTGGTCTATGACGTTGCTCGTGGCTGTCATGTAGGCCTTAGAGTCTTTATAATAGACCGAGGCATAGACGCCCTTGATGGCACACGCCAGCATGGAGAGCATGGCATACTTGTCGTCGAGCCACGGAATCATGTAGGTGCTGTAGATGCCTGCGAAGGGTTGGTAGTGGGCATCTTCGAGCAACGAGCTGGAGCGTATGGCTATCGGACTGTGCGTGGCATCGAAGAAGGTAAAGAAATCGGCTATCAGCGAGTCGGGCAACTGTGCGCGAAGGAAATGTTTCAGGATCTCCTCGTCGGGCGCATCGCTGAGCGCTATCTGGTAGAGGTTGTTCTGCTCCATGAAGCGGTCGAACACGTCGGTACAGAGCACCACGGTCTTGGGTATCTGCACGCTCACACCCTTATATTGGTTGAAGTCGGGATGACGCTTTATCACGCTGTCAAGGAAAGCCAGGCCGCGCCCCTTGCCGCCAAGCGAGCCTTCGCCAATGCGGGCGAAATGGGAGTAGGCATCAAACTTCAGACGGTCAAACACAGCCACCACGCCAATGTTCTTCATGTGACGATACTGCACAATGGCATCGAAGATGATCTTACGGTGAGCCTGAACGTCCTGTAGCTTGTGCCATGTGACGTTCTTCAGGAACGCCGACACGGGAAAGATGGCGCGGGCAGAGAGCCAACGGCTCATGTGGTTGCGCGAGATGTGGTAGAGCATGGAGTCGTCAGGGATCTTGAAGATGTTGTCTTGAAGCTCTTTCAGACTGTGAATGCGCATTATCTCGGCATGGGTCTTGGGGTCGCGGAAGATGAAATCGCCGAAGCCCATGTGATCCTCCAGCAGGCGGCGCAGGTCAAGACTCATCTTCTTCGAGTTTTTATCGACAAAACGGAAGCCCTCGGCCTCAGCACGCTCACGGTTATGGGCCTCAGAGCTCTCGATGATGAGCGGCACATACTCGTCCTTGGCCCTTATGGCACGCAGCAGTTTGAGACCCGCCTCGGGATCTTTCACGCCCCCTATGGGGAAGCGCACGTCGCTGATCACGCCTAACGTGTTGGCCGAATATTTGTCATAGAGAGCCATCGCCTCCTCATAGGTGCGGGCAAGCACCACCTTTGGACGACCGCGCATGCGCAGCGTGGCGGTGTGGCGGTTCAACGCTTCGGTTGAGAAGCGTTGGCTCTGCAGGAGGATATAGCTATAGAGGTTGGGCAGAATGGAGCTGTAGAAGCGTATGCTGTCCTCGACAAGCAGAATCATCTGCACGCCGTCTTCATGGATGTCGTGCTCGATGTTCATCTTGTCCTCGATGAGCTTTATTATGGAAAGGATGAGGTTGGTGTTGCCGAGCCAGCAGAACACATAGTCGAAGATGCTCAGGTCCTCGTTCTGCATGCGGCGCGTGATGCCGTGAGAGAAGGGCGTGAGGACCACACAGTGGATGTTGGGAAACGAGTGTTTGATGTCGCGAGCCACGGTGAAGGCATCGTTGTCGGCGTTGCCGGGCATGCAGATCACGAGGTCTATGTTCATGGTGCTCAGCACGCGGCGTGCCTCCTCGGTGGTGCTCACCTGTGTGAACGTGGGCGGATAGCGCAAGCCAAGCTCCATATACTCGTTATAGATCTTCTCCTCCACGCGCCCGTCGTCTTCAAGCATGAAAGCATCGTAGGGGTTGGCCACGATAAGGACGTTATAGATTCGTCGCATCATAAGGTTGACAAACGTCACATCCTTAAGATAAAACTGGCTAAACTCTTGTGGTATGTCGGTTTGTTGTTTGCTCATAGGCTGTAAGAAATGTCTCTAAGACGGTTCGTTTTTTAATGTAATTACGGCAAAGGTAATGAGATTTTTCCATACTAAACCATTAATGTCATTTTTTTTGTCTAAATTTGCAACAAACAATAATTCTCATGCTCCCTCTCTTCAAGAAAGAAGAGAACGAATGTGAGAACGATTTTGAACGTTGGATTTATATTCTTAAAAATATGAGTACATTTGAGCGTATGCCTTTTCTTGCACGCAATGCCGTGTTCAAGAAACTATCCGAGATTGCAGACATTTCAGCTCTCAGTAAAGACGAACGTGACAAATATGACGAGAGCATTAAGAGAATGCGTGATGCAATCTCGCTGATGACGACAGCTAAGAACGAAGGAAGAGAAGAAGGAAGAGAAGAAGGAAGAGAGTCTCGCAACATTGAGATTGCAAAAATGATGATTAGCGAGAAAGAGCCGATTGAAAAAATAATGGCTTATACAGGACTGTCGGAAAAAGAAATTCAGTCGCTTAACTAAGAAAGCGGTTTGGAGAAACTAAACTAATTGGATGACCCACATATTAATTGTAGAAGACGATTTGGCCTTCGGCACAATGATGCAGACATGGCTGAAGAAGAAAGGATTTGAAACGAGCAGAGCCACAAGCGTGGGCGCTGCCGCACGACTGTTGACGGATGGCACCAAGCCAGACCTGGTGCTGTCGGACTTGCGGTTGCCCCGACGGACTGTTCCTGCTTGGATGGATGCGTAAGCGTGGACACAACGCGCCGTTTATCGTCATAACCAATTATGCCGAGGTGCAGAACGCGGTGCTCGCGATGAAACTGGGAGCTGCCGACTACATTGCCAAACCCGTGCAACCCGACATTCTTCTTCAGAAAATAAAGGACGCATTGGCGCAGGCTGCCGACACGCCAGCAACAGCTGATGCCTCTACCCAGACCCCTTCAATACCACACAAAGGCTCTCACAGCTCTTCAAACAAGAACAATGAGACCAAAACCGGGCACAGTTCTAACGTGCCAAGATACCTTGAGGGCAAGAGCGAGGCCTCAAAGCAGCTTTACAGCTATGTGCAGCTCGTCGCACCCACACCCATGTCGGTGCTCATTCTTGGAGCAAGCGGCACGGGCAAGGAATATGTGGCACGGCGCATTCATGAGCTGAGCAGCCGTAGCGACAAGCCGTTCTTCGCTCTCGACTGCGGGGTCATTCCTAAGGATGTGGCAGCATCAGAGTTTTTCGGACACAAGAAAGGCTCGTTCACGGTCAAAGGGAAAAGGTGTATGAGATCATTAAAAGCAAACGCGGCTTCTTCCGAAGGCTGGGCGATGCGTTCCGCGTGAAGCAGATCATGAGTAATCTCATCGGCAACGCCGTGAAATATACGGACCGGGGCGGCGTGAAGGTGGAAATGAGAATTTCGCCTCGACAACACCTTATTATATATGTAAGCGACACGGGACGCGGCATGAGCCAAGCCGACTGCCAGCGCATCTTCGATGCCTTCACACGTCTGCCAAACGGGCAAGGCAAGGAGGGTGTCGGACTGGGCCTGTCTATCACCCGCGAGGTGGTACAGATGCTCGGCGGCACCAATCCTTACACAAGTGGGCGAATCGATAAAAGAATACAGACAGATGCTTGAGCAAGGTCTGAAACGCAACGGTGAAGAGCTACAACGCGACAGCATATCGTGCGCCGCTCACAAAGCCATGCCGCTGCTCAGCATGCTGAAACCCGGACAATGTGGCTGTCTACAGGCCATAACGCCTGAGCACATTAAAGACACATCGGCAGAAAACAGCACGGCGCTGGCCATGCGTTTAGAGAAAGAGTTGGAGGAGATAAGCAAAAAATTGAGAGAAGAAGGCATAGAAAACGCATGACACGTTTTTGGTGTTAAATCCAAGCAAGCCCTAACGACCGATTTGGGTTAAAGGCAGAAAAAGCGTGTCATGCAAACCATTGTGCAACTAATAAAAGTAAAAAACTGCAAAAAAATTTGGTGTTAACACACAAAAAAGCTATATTTGCAGCATGAACATTACAGAAAGTCACAACTACCAGACCTTATTCTAAACAAAAATATTACTACTATGGATGTTGAGAAAATCATTCAAGACCTGGAACGCAGGCATCCAGGTGAGCCTGAATACATACAGGCTGTGAGAGAAGTGCTCACCTCAATTGAGGACGTTTACAACAAGCATCCTGAGTTTGAGCGTGCAAAGCTTATCGAACGACTGGTTGAACCCGAACGCATCATAACATTCCGTGTGCCATGGACCGATGACAAGGGCGAGGTGCACGTCAATATAGGATACCGAGTGCAGTTTAACAGCGCCATCGGTCCCTACAAGGGAGGCTTGCGCTTCCACCCGTCGGTGAACCTGTCGATACTTAAATTTCTCGGCTTCGAACAGACATTCAAGAACGCGCTGACCACGCTGCCCATGGGTGGCGGCAAGGGAGGTGCCGACTTCTCTATAAGAGGACGGTCAGACGCAGAAGTGATGCGCTTCTGCCAAGCATACATGACCGAACTGTACAGAAACATCGGTCCTAACGAGGACGTGCCTGCCGGCGACATTGGAGTCGGCGCAAGAGAGATTGGATATCTCTTCGGCATGTATAAGAAGCTCACCCATCGCTGGGAGGGTGTGCTCACAGGTAAAGGACTCGAATGGGGAGGCTCCCGCATACGCCCCGAAGCCACGGGCTACGGAGCTCTCTACTTTGTAAAACAGATGCTCGCCACACGCGGTCTCGACCTCAACGGCAAGACGGTGGCGGTGAGCGGATTCGGAAACGTGGCATGGGGTGCCGTGAAGAAAGCCACAGAGCTGGGTGCCAAGGTGGTGACAATAAGCGGACCCGACGGCTACATCTATGATCCCGATGGCATAAGCGGCGAGAAGATCGACTACATGCTTGAGCTCAGAGCCTCTGGTAACGACATCTGCCAACCTTATGCCGAGGAGTTTCCGAACGCCACATTCTACCCTGGCGAGAAACCATGGGGGCAGAAGGTGGACATTGCGCTAACGTGTGCCACACAGAACGAGCTTGGCGGCGCTGATGCCGACAAGCTTATCGCCAACGGAACGCTTTGCGTTGCCGAGGTGTCGAACATGGGTTGCACGGCAGAGGCCGTGGAAAAGTTTGTGGCAGCACATCAACTCTTTGCGCCGGGGAAGGCCGTCAATGCTGGCGGCGTGGCAACCTCGGGATTGGAAATGACACAGAACTCAATGCGTCTGAACTGGAGCGAGCGAGAGGTGGACGAGAAGCTCCACTACATCATGCACTCCATTCACGAGCAATGCGTTAAGTATGGAACACAGCCTGACGGCTACATCGACTATGTGAAGGGCGCCAACGTGGCGGGCTTCATGAAGGTGGCCAACGCCATGATGGCCCAAGGCATCGTGTAACAAGCTTATGGGTTCACTGAAGCCACAACATTGTGCTTCGTGAAGGTCTGTGTCAGAACGTACTCCATGACGACAAGGGCATCGCGACAGATGCTCCGCATGGTTTTAGAAAAAACATAAATATTAATAACGTGAAATTAAAAAAAACGGTATTATTAAGCTTAATCATGATTATGGCTTGCGCCCAACTGGCCGCACAGACACAGAAGGGTAAAGCCTCTTACTATTCGAAACGAGCCACAGGCGCACGCACCAGCAGCGGCGAACGACTTCATCACGACAGTCTGACCTGTGCGCACAAAACTTATCCTTTCGGCACACTGCTGAAAGTGACCAACCCCAACAACGGCAAGGAGATTGTCGTTAGGGTGACAGACCGTGGACCCCACCGACGCGGACGCATTATCGACCTTTCATGGGGCGCGGCTAAACAGTTAGGCATCCTGAACCATGGCGTGGCTATGGTCACGGTTGAAGTGGTAGACAAAAACAAGATACCATTCAGACCTGAGCCTATGGAGCTGCCTGAAATAGATTTCGAGCTTACTTCTGGTGCTCGTTACGCCTCGGCAGAATGGGCAAAAAAAGAAGTGCAGAAGGTGAAGAGAATTAATCATCACAGCACCAGCCCGAACAAAAAAGACGTGCTTATCACAGCTAAGGCAGAAAACCCTGCAGTAGCAAATCGTCCTGCAAGAGCAGAAAGGATAAGATGATAAGATAACCCCAAGAAAAAGCGGACTCTGCACCGCTCCATCCTAACAGAGATGTGAGCACGGTGCCGAGTCCGCTTTTTTATGTTACGCTAATCAGTTATTAAACTGCATGAGCCACAGGTTGCGCTGCTCAAAGGCAGGATTGTAGGTCTCATAAGAGTTGACATCAAGGATGAGCTGTGTGGGCTTTTCCTTACCTGTGATAGAGGTCCAGTTGGCCAAGCCGAGACCGTTGGGGTTGCCAGTCTTTATGAAGTTGGCGTAATAGTTGATGAACTGGTCTGACACGCGATAGTCTTCAGGCTGCCAGTCATACACGCGGTTGGTGGGCAGCGTGGCCATGGCATATTCGATGTCTGCCGAATGGACAGCTCCCTTGAACACATCGTTTTCAGGAATGGTCATCACCTCGTTCTTCTTGTCAGCACTTTCATCTTTCTTCTGCACGCCGCCAGCCAGACCTGCCACCAAGCCCTTGTCGCGCATCTCAGGACGCGGACGAGTGAAGCAATAACGATAGACGGGCTGTCCAGAGGTCTTGGCGTGGAGATAGCCAAAGAGCCATGTGCCGTAGGCGATAAACTGGTCAGAAGCGAAGTCGACGCCTGGCTTTCCCAGCACATCGCGGTCGGTGTTAAGACCATACATCTTCATAGCCTCATCTGTCTTGTCGCCAAAGACAGCCTCAAGCACAGGACGAAGGTTTGCCAGCGTGGGTTCCTTAGCACCGAGATAGGCCTGCGGTGTCATCTCCATGCTGTTACGACCAACAAGCAGAGGCACCTTCTGCTGATGACCGTTAACATAAGCATCGGTAGGATCCTCGGTAAAGAAGTGGCCATCAAGACAATAAGTTGCCAATCCGCCCGTCTGGGTCTTTGCCAGCAGCTCGTCGGCACTCATCTTGCGGGCCTCAGCAATGTTTTTCAATCCGATCTTTTTCAGCTGTTCCACACCTTGTTTCTCAGCATCCTTAAGCGAGAGCAAGCGTCGGCCACATACAGCACCCGACGAAGCCATGGCACGCGCAATCATGCCCCGTGTGAGAGGCGACACGAGCAACGCGCTCACCGACATGGAACCTGCCGACTCGCCAACGATGGTTATCTGCTTCGGGTCACCGCCAAAGGCCCCGATGTTTTCATAGACCCACTTTATGGCAGCCGCCTGGTCCATGAAGCCATAGTTGCCCGAACCTTTATAAGATGTTTCCTTCGACAGCTGCGGATGCGAGAAGAAGCCGAAGATGCCCTCACGATAGTTGGCTGTCACAGCCACGATGCCGTGGCGTGCCATCTGTCGACCCGAATAGCGCGGCTCGCTACCCGACCCGGCAATCAGTCCGCCGCCATTAAAGTAGATAACCACGGGCAGACGGTCGGTCATGGTCTTCGAAGGTGTCCACACGTTCAGGTAGAGACAGTCCTCGCTCTTCTTTTCGGCATCAAAGCCCATGTCGCCGAAGGGATTGCCCTGCATGGGGTCATCACCAAACTTCTTTGCGCTGCGCACACCTTGCCACGCCTGTAGCGGCTGCGGCGCACGCCAACGGTTCTCGCCTACGGGAGGTGCCGCAAAGGGCACACCCTTAAACACGTTTACACCCGACTCGCACACGCCCTCCAACACGCCGTAGCGCGTGGTGGCTTGTGGTCCTTGCTGTGCATGGCCCATCATTGCACACAGCATGCAAGCCATTAAGAACATCAGTTTTCTCATTGTTTTTATTTTTGATTTATTTGTTATTATTGTTCTACCACAGAGTAATCGACATATTCGCTCTTGCCTCTACCGCGCTCAATCTCATCGACATGCTTCATGACGTTGGCTGGTGGACGTTTGTTCAAAAGTTCATTTTTCATGAAGTCCATATAAGGAGCCACATGCTCGAAGAACATGCGGTAACCTTCGCACAGGTAGTTCTTTCCGGGGTTGCCGTAACGGTCTTTTATGAAACGGTTCTTGGGGCACTCGCCGTTGCACGCAAACAGCCATTTGCACTCGCGGCACTCTTTGGGCAGCGACTGGCTTTTCAGTTTGCTGAACCGCTTTTGCTGGTCGCTATACAGCATCTCGGTGATGGTCTTCTCGCGTATGTTGCCAAGACGATATTCGGGAAACACGAAATGGTCGCACGAGTAGACATCGCCGTTAAACTCCATCACGCCGGCATGGCCACACTCTTTGGCATAAACGCATATGCCGGGTGTCTCGCCCACCCAGTTGGCCAGGATGCAATCGAACAGTTCGACGTATGTCTGTCCCACATCATGGCGCACCCACTCGTCGAAGATGGCGCACAGGAAGCGTCCCCACTGCTCTGGCGTCACAGAGAAGTCGGCAAGCGGAGCCTCATCGCTGTCTGTCAGTGTGGCGAGATGCCGCCCGTCGTCGTGGTTGACGATGCGCTCCACGATGGGCGTAATCTGGATATACTGGCAGCCGTTGTCTTTAAAGAAATGGTAGAAGTCGAGCGGATAGTCGGCGTTAAAGTCGTTGACCACCGCCATGGCGTTCCAATCAACATTATGTTTGTTTAGGAGCTGTATGCCACGCATGACCTTAGCCCACGACGGTACACCCGAAGCCGTGCGGCGATACTCGTCGTGAAACTCTTGCGGTCCATCAATAGAGACCCCCACGAGCCAATGGTTCTCATGCAGGAACTCGCACCACTCGTCAGTGAGCAGCGTGCCGTTGGTCTGTATGGTGTTGTCGATGCGTCTGCCTGCACCATATTTTTTCTGCAGCTCCACAGCCTTACGGAAGAACGAGAGGGGGCGCATGAGCGTCTCGCCGCCATGCCATGTGAAGAGCACCTCGCTCATGGTCTGCGCCTCTATGTATTCTTTCGTAAACTGCTCCAGCATCTCTTCGCTCAGCACCCTTGTGGGCGTGTGCTTATAGAGGTTTGCCTTTTCCAGATAATAGCAATATTTGCATCTCAGGTTACATGACGCGCCCACAGGTTTAAGCATCACATAAAGGGGTCTCGCAAACGGATTTATTGTGTTCATAATGTTGTTTTTGGGGTTTTTGGAACTTGTTAAACCCAAATCGGTCGTTAGGGCTTGCTTGGATTTTGGATTTTTAGAAGAGGGGATTCTGTTTGGTTTTTAATGAGCAATAACGAGCTATTGCGAATTAAAAACAAGCAAAAGACAACTTATAAAAACCAAAAGGCTGCAAGCAGTTATAAAATAATACATAAAACGGCCTAATGACCGATTTGGGTTAAAGCGTTGTTTGTCTTTTCGTAACAGTTTATTTGAACAGCTGGGGGATGAAGAGCAGCGAATACTGACGCCAGTTGCTCCACAAATGGCCGCGTGAGCTTTCGTGGAAGACATACTTCAGGCCGTCCTTGTCCATGCGCTCCATGAGCTGCTTGTTGAAAGGCATCAGGCGGTCAGCGTCGCCACAAGCGATCCAGTAGAGCTTCGGATTGCTCTGGGCAAGCTTGGCAAGCTTGGCGTCAAGGTTAGCATAAGCCTTTATTTCCTCCATCTTGATATGTGTGAAGTCGACACCTGCCGAGTAGAGGCCAATGTAGTTGAACATCTCGGGATAATTGGCTGAGATCATGAGCGTGTGCATGCCACCCATCGACAGACCGGCAATGGCGCGGTGAGCCTTGTCGGGAACGGTGTTGAAGGTTGCGTCCACATAGTTCACAATCTCGGGGAAGGCCAACTCATACATGCCGTCCTTGTAATGAGGCAAGAAGTTGGTCATCACAGGCTTGTAATTGAGGTTCTCGGCTGTTTCGCCGGCAGCAGCCTGCTTACCGAAGTTGCCGTTAGGCATAACCACAATCATAGGCTCACACTTACCTTCAGCAATGAGGTTGTCCATGATGCGTGAGATGTTGCCCAGCTCCAGCCAAGCGTTCTCGTCGCCACCGCTGCCGTGGAGCAGATAGAACACAGGATATTTCTTGTCTGTCTTGCCATATCCGGCAGGCAGATATACGTTCATGCGGCGATCGGCATTAATTGTGTTTGAGTGATACCACACGGTGCGAACCTGACCGTGAGCCACATCCTTGACCTGATATTCGTCGGCAACGCCACCACCCACATAGAAGATGCTGAACACATCGCCCACATCGCGGCGTGTGAACGGGTTTACAGGGTCAATGCTCACCACGCCGTCAACATCGAAACGATATGTGAACATCTCTGAAGCGAGCTGAGGGGTGGTATACTCCCACACGCCGTCCTTGCCTTTCTTCAGTGTTCCTTGACCGTTGTTCTGCTCCCAGTCGGCGAGCACCTTCACGCTCTTGGCCTTGGGTGCCTTCAGGCGGAAGGTCACGGTTTTGTCGCTGTTAACCTGAGGCGACACCAGTTTGCCCTCACGGAACGAGATGTTCTGTTGTGCGCTCATGCTCATTGATGCGAGCACGGCAGCCATTGCTACAAATAGCTTTTTCATAGATTTTGTCTTTAATATTAAATTTTTATTGGTTAAGTAGGTATTCAAAATTAATTTAAATGATTCTATGCTCTATTTTGGTCTGTATGTTCAGCTCCGAAGAGGGAGTGTAGCGGGCTACACGACCGATGAGAGCTGGGCATACGGACCAAAAGAGGGCGTAGAGGCATTTGAAAGCATAACCTTTTTTATTAGATTCATATATGCGATTAATTTTGAACACCTACTTAAGAATTATTCTTTTCTTCAGATTGCTTGCTTTCAATGTCGCTTGCCTATGCAAGAAGACCACACAAAAACAGACAAGCTTGCGCAAGCTCGATGAAAAAAGATAAACGCGCTTGCGCAAGCATATAACGAAGCCGACTTAAAAGAAACTTACTTTGCAGTCTGCACTTTCTTCTTCGACGTAGGCACCTCAAACTCTGTCACCTTCGAGATGGCGTTGTCGCCTTGGAGCACCGACAGGCAGATGCGCACAGAGCCATCGCCCAGACGCGGACCAGCCTTGAGCATGGCGGTGTAGCGGATGCCGGCACCTGGCATAAGGCGTTCCACATGCATGCCGGGAGAGATGAAAATCTGCTTGTTGCCCGTGGCCTCAACCACAGAGGGCTGAATGTCGTAGAGCGGACGCTGCCCTGTGTTGTAGATTTCGAAGATCACCTTACACAGCTCGCCACGACTTATCACCTTGTCTTGGTTGTCGTCAACCACACGCGCGTTCCTTATTTCTATATGCGGCATGTAAGTCATGCCCTCTGTGAGCTGCTCCACGCTCGAGGTGGCAGGCAACGAGGTGGTGGGCTGTTGAGCGGTGTAAGAGCCGGTGTAGTCGGACGAATGGAAATTGTAAACATCAGTCTCGCTGCCCTTAGACCCATACTCGCCGTTGCCCTCGTCAAACGTTATGCGGTCATCGCCTGGCTGACCATTATAACCATTGTTGGTCTGACCGTTGCTCTGCGGGCAATAGCCGCCTTGAGAGCTGTAACCGCCTTGATTGTCATAAGCGTTGTTTTTCTGGTTGTGGCGTCGTGCCGCACGGTCAGCCTTGTCGCGCTGATATTGGTCATAGTCGGCTTGCCTCTGCTGGTCGGCCTGGTTGCCGATGACGCCGCCTATCACCGCTCCCGTGGCCATGCCCACTATGGTGCCCACATCGCTTCCGCGTGGTCCACTGCTTATACCTCCTATTGCTGAGCCGAGAATGGACCCTAAAGAAGCGCCCATGTAAGCGCCTGATCCTGCATAGGTTCCACAGCCTGTAACCGTAAGCACGGCACACATGGCAATAATTGCTGTTTTTTTCATATCCTTATCCTTTCTTTCCTTTTTATACCTTTCCTGTTTTTCTGTCTTGTCGAAACGTCTTCTTAGACGATGTTGTTCTCTGCTGCAAATTTATCTCTTTTTTGCGACAATGCAAAACGAAAGGAATGAAAACCAAGACGAGGCAATGAGTTTTTTCTCTATTGGAGCATTTTTTAAGCTATTTAAAACAAAGCAAGCATCTATAATTAAGACAACAAGCATAACACATGAAGAAAAACGAGCGTCCAACATTAAGAAAACAAGCAAACAGCGTTAAGAAAACAAACGCTTACCATTTAAAGAAACAAGCACCTCCACATAGAAATGGAAGGTGCTTTATTGGATGATAGAAACCATTAAAATGGAATCATTAAAATCAATGGGTTTCGCCATGGTGAGCCGTTGTCTGTAGGAGCAGGAGCGTGCGTTTGTCGCGCTTGCCGTCGAACCACCGGTCAAGACATTGTGCAAAGATGTCGTTGGGCGACACCGAGTCGAAGAGGGTGAGCGACGAGAACGTCTTCTGAGCGTCGATGCTTCCGAGCACCTCACGCGCCGACCTGTGCTTGTCGGCCTGCTCCAAGAGCACGGCACACACGTTGCGCAACCGCTCTCCCAACACCTCATGTGCGAGATAAGCCTCTGCCTCATGGCCACACGATATGCCGTAATAGTTTGATTTGTAGCTGTGTCCCAACCCTCGCATCTGTGGCAGCACGAACCAGATCCAGTGGCTGCGTTTGCGTCCCGCTGCCAGCTCCTTTACAGCGACATCGTAACTGTTCCATGTGTTCTGTGCTGTTACGAAACGCTGCAAGCCAAACTCATCGTTTTTGTCAGCCGCTCCCTCCTGCTTTTCCAGTTGCTTGCTGAGAACCGACTCTCCTAAATTTTGCAGATACTTGCCTGCTTTTTTAAAAATAGATGCTGCCATATCGATTAGTTTTTTTTAAGTTATCATCTTAAGGGCAAATATACAAAAAAATCGGTTTGGTTGTTGCTTGGGAAGGCATAAAAAAGTTGTTAATCTTTTTTTAACAAAAAAGCGGCTGTCTTAAGAACCTCACGATAAAAAGGTCTTTAAGACAGCCGCGTTTTTTATATCAGCTGATTATTAACTCAAAGAGAATATTAGCTCAAAAAAATATCTGCTCAAAAGAGCATCAGCTGAAGCGTTTACTTGTTGATGCTGACCTTCATGCTCTGCACCTTGCCGTTAGCCTTGAAGCTTACGACATAAGCACCACGCTGAAGCTGCGATATGCTGATGCTTCCATCGGCTGCAAACACGCCGTCAGCCACCTTGCGTCCTGCGAGGTCGTAAACCTGATAGGTTGTGCCTGCGAGGTTGGCAACAGTTGTGGCAGAGATGCCAGAAGCCTGGGCGTCGGTCATGAAGAATGTCACGCTCGATTTCTCTCTCAGATAGTCGAAATGGCCGCTCTGTGTGAAGTCGAACCAACCCGGGGTTTCATAGGCGTACCACTCATAAGCAGCATTGCTTCGGTCTTTGCTGACATAAGCCTTAAACTTGACACGGCTATACTTCTCGGCGTTGATGACGGTGAGCACAGCGAGGTTCATACCCTTCTTATATGTGAACGGCTTTGAAAGCGTGATGGCCAGCTCAGCAGCTGTCTGCTTGGCAATGTTTACCGTTCCGTCATACACGAGCGTGTAGTCGCTCTCTGCAATCCATCCATCAGTGTTGTTGGTGCGGTCGGTGTTGGCCATGTACACTCTCACGGGCACATCCTTAACATCCTCATCTTTAACCTCCATAGCGTCATAAGGCCATGCCACCTTCACGATGCTCTGGTCGTCAGCTACACCAATCTCGTTGGCTGTATAGATATTCTGTGCAGCAGCATACTGCCATGCGAAAGCAAATGGAGTGGTCACCGACTTCAGCTTGGCATCCAATTCCACACTCACGGTCTTGCCTGTGAACGGTGGGCGAACACCAATCATCAGCGCGTCAGTGGTGTCATCCTCAGCCCACTCGTCGGCAGCACCTGTTGGGGCAACCTCTGCCTTGATGGCTGTTGTGGTTGTTGTGGCAGGTTTCCATGCAATCTGCACATCGATATCCTCGCCGCTCTTTATCGTTGTCTCGGCAAAAGTTTTTGTTGCGAGCTCGGCACCATCCTGATCCTTGAGCTTCACGCTGAAGCCCTTGACATCGTCTGTTCCCTCGTTAGCCACCTTCACGGTGTAAACGCTCTCTTCGCCCTGCACCGGATTCACGCTACCTGTCAGCTCCTTAGCAGCGAGGTTCACGTTTTCAGCCTCACGAACGGTGAGGCGATAGAGATACAACCAGTCGGCACGTACAGGCGACATGGCGTGGAGAGCGATGTTGAATGTTCCCGACTCTTTAGCCTTGAACGGAATGCTGTAACGCTTCACCTTCTTTGTCTCGACCGCAAACAAGGTACCGATCTGCTGCACAGTAGCCTCAGGATCAAGATCCTTTGTCAAGAACAGCTCCACCTTGTCGTTGCCGTAAGCAATGTAATCGAAGTCGAGGATATAAGTAACATCCTTCTCAAACGACATGTAATAGCCCATGAGCCAGTCGTTGCTCACAGCGATGCCCGACGGGCGGTGTCCCATGGCGTTTCCGTTTTGTGTTTCTGTCCATTCCCATCCTGCTTCAGCATCTTTGCTGTTGTCGTTGAGAATGGTCCACGAGTTGTCTGGATCAGCGGCTTTGAAGTCGAAGATAGCAGGAAAGGTCTTCACAGGACCGTATGCATGCTCCTCTGTCTCCACAGCCTCGCTTTCTCCATCGACGTTCACAGCCTTCACCGTGTAGGTGTAAAGAAGCGCTTTTGTCACCTCATCGGTCACGGTTGTAGCCTTGAGATTCTTTGCTACCACCTTGCCGTCAGAACGTGTCACGGTGTAAGAGAGCGACGACATGTCAACATATCCTCCCTGCGGACCCACCTTAGGTTGGTTCCAAGAGAGCGTCACATGAATGTTGTCGTTAGTGCTGGCCTTAAGGTCTGTCACAGCAGCGGGGATGTCGTGTCCGACAAACTTAAAGTCTTTAGCCTCGGCACCATCGCCCACCTCGTTCACAACGACCATGGTGTAATGGTGCACAGCACCCTTCACGTTGCCCAGATCATCAACATACTGTGCTGCCTCTCCGGGCTTGACACCAGTAAACGTCTTTATAAGCTTGTGGTCGCGGAAGAGCTTTGCCGAAGAGATGGCAGAAAGCGGCAGACGGTCAAACGTTGTTGTTGGGTATGTCCACGAGAGCGTAGCCTTTGTCGCTCCGTTTTCGCCAGGCACAACGGTGAAATTGCTCACAGCGGCAGGTGTGCCCTTAGCCGATGCCGAGAAGGGAATGTAGAGACCGGCGATCTGAGGCAGGTTACCCACGGTAGCCACCTTTGTTGCGGCACCGGTGTTCAGGTCTACCGTAGCAATGCAGTCGTCGTTGCCTGTACCCTCAATAAGGTTTGCTGCCCAATAGAGCGTGCCGTCAGTGTGGTCAAACTCCATGCTCTGATAGTAGCTGGGCTTCCAGCCTGTAGGGCCCACAACCTCCACAGTACATTCGTTCTTGTCGATCTTGCACAGGTCGCCGTCGTAAGAGATGCCATAGAGCTGTCCTTCATAGGTGCAAGCCAAGGTGAAGAACGGGCGGTCGAGATAGCCCACGGGTGTGCTCACGGCTGTTTTGAGGTCCACGGTGTAGAGAGCGCTCACCTCGTTGTTGCTGTAAATCGAGATGGCGTACATCTTCTTTGAAGAATAGTCGTATGCCATATCGTTGATGTGACGGGAATATCCCAAGAGCGGACCAACGCTCTTCAGATCGTCGCCCTCGATGTCATAACGCACGAGCTCCACGGGCACCATCGCTTCCGATTCCGGGTCGGTCTGTGTCACCGCAGCATAATAATAGCCGTCGGCATAGGCACCTGCCGTCACGTCGTGCTCGCTGTCCACAAGGTCTGTCACCTTGGTAAAGGTTGCACCGTCGGTGAACGGGAAACGAGTGAACGTGTTTTGAAGATAATACTGCGTGTAGTCGAATCCCACAACGCCATAGGCATACTTCTCCTGCCCGTTGACCTTCATTATCTTTACGGGTTCCGCCTTTCTATGAGCCGCGCGGTCACCAACCGGACGGCGCGTGTTCTTTTGCGCCATAAGCGGAAGGGCGCACAGCAGCATGGTGAGAGCAAGACTCGCCCATCTGTGAAAAGTAGTTTTGTTATTCATACACTATTTTTATTTTGATTTTGATTTTTTCAGCATTTCTATAGATCTTCTTTGTCAATGTTCATAGATCTTCTTTTCTCGACATTTCGTCTGTCGCTTCATCTTTTGGGCACTTTGGTTACATTTCTGCTTTGTTTTTTGGGGGCCAAGCATCATTTTTCAAGGTGTCCCAACTTCTGTTTTTTAGGATTTTTTTGCTTCTGTTGCTTCAAGGAACAAGCTGTGCGCTACATTAAAAATAGTGACATTTATGCCTTTATCCGCTACAAAAGTATAAAAATTAAATCAACTACGCAATATTTTGTTAATTTATTTCGAAAATATACATCATTTTATTAACTCAGGCATCAAAACGTCAGTTTTTCTTATGCTTTTCGACCGCAAATGAAAGAAAACTTATACTTTTTTGACAAAAAGCGGAATAAAGTTGCAAAGTATAAGAAATTTTAGTACTTTTGTCAACTGAAACAAAAACATGTTCTAAAACATTTTTTAATAGTTTAAAATTTACATTAAAACAAAACATATAAAGCATGAAAAAAGTTTACATCTTATCAGCGTTGCTGTCACTTGCCACCTGCTTCACAGCAAAGGCAGACAACGGCAAGGCCCTTGAGGTCTACACCGTCTTTGGCAAGCTTGCAGGCAAGGCTGTGGCTAAGGCGGCAAGGCTACCGTCAACGCTGCATCGCTCACCAACGGTGTGTATGTCATCAAGGCTGAAGGTCAGGCTTTGAAGATGATAAAAAAAATAAAGGTTCTATTTCATAGCACCTTTTCTCGCCATGGCAAAGCTCAAGCAAGCTTGGCTCTGCTCATTTGGCTTAACGAAAACGTTCCAAATCACACATTATCATATTAGAGGAACGCGAATATTAGGAAAAACGAATCCGTAGACGGAAACAAGAGCGAGGTGCGTGCTGTGTTCGCAAAGCAGGAGGACGACGGCATTGCCTTCTACATCACATGTTAAAAAAACGAACAAGCGCGAAGCGCGCTGTAAACAACAATCTTAGTAAAGATCAATAACTAAAAAACTCGTTGCATATCCTCATGTTGGCATGCAACGAGTTTTTGTTTAAAACCATAACTATCATGAGCATCATCCGATTCATAAAAAACTGGACGCTTCCTGTAGCAATAGCCACAGGTTCAGCCCTTTACCTCCTGTTTGCCTTCGTGCCGGCCCTTGACGCGGCGGGCCTCTTCTTCAAGCCCGTCATGGCATCGTTGCTCCCCATCTTCATGTTCTTCACCCTGTTTGTGGTGTTCTGCAAGGTCGACTTCAAGAAGCTGCGCCCCGTCAGGTGGCACCTGTGGCTCAGCCTCTTCCAGATCATGACAGTGCTGGTGCTCACCTGTCTCGTAATAGGTTTCAAGCTCACAGGCGACAGTCTGGTGCTCGTCGAAGCCATGCTCGTGTGCGTCATCGGCCCGTGCGCCTCGGCAGCCCCCGTGGTGACACAGAAGCTCGGCGGCAACCTGGAGCAGATGACAACCTACACCTTCCTCTCCAACTTCATCACCGCCCTTTTCGTGCCCGTCTGCTTTCCCCTCATCGACAAGGCAGCCGATGTGTCGTTCTTCACAGCCTTCACCTTAATATTATATAAGGTGGCGACAGTGCTCGTCGCCCCCATGGCTCTCGCCTGGGCCGTCAAGCACCTCACACCCCGTTTTCACCGTTGGATCGTGGGCATCAAGGACCTGTCCTACTATTCCTGGGCGGCCTCCCTTCTCATCGTCAGCGGCACCACCATCTGCAACATTGTCCATGCCGACACATCGGTGTGGCTGCTCTGCGTCATCGCGTTGATGGGTCTTATGCTCTGCATCATGCAGTTTGGTGCCGGCCGCTTCATCGGCCATTATTTCGGTGCCACGGTTAACGCTGGTCAGGGCCTGGGCCAGAAGAACACGGCGTTCGCCATCTGGATAGCCTCTGCCTACCTGAACCCGTTGTCTACGGTGGGTCCCGGCTGCTACATTTTGTGGCAGAACATCATCAACAGCGTTGAGATATGGCAGAGCAGAAAGCAGGGCAACGAGTATGCAAGTTAAAGGAGGCACGCGAAAATTCAGCAAATGAACTTTCTCCAGAACCAATAAGCGCTCTATCAGAGACCTTACATTTTTTTCAAAAAAGACCATATTTATAAAAGAACGATATATTTTTTGCGCTTCGCGCATTTTGTAAACATTAATTTTCATTAATTGACCATTAATGAATCATTAATTTTTCCGCGCGAAGCGCGTATTTATGATAATTAATGGGTCATTAATGGACATTAATGTTTAAAAGACGACAAGCGCGAAGCGCGATGTAAATATTAATCTTTGCGAAAGTTCAGTTGAGTAATTTAACGCATCGTTTTGGCGAATGAATTATTATTATTAATTTTGCAGCCAAACAGCTTTTCTATGAACAGAACATTCCATCGCCGTGTAACCCTGCAAGACATCGCCGCCATAGCGTTGCATGCCATCTGTGCCTTTGCTTGCTTCTGGCAGCACACAGGCGCATGGGCCATCATCGGCGCATGCCTTGCCATGACAGCCCTGGTCGCCATTGAACGCGCCATCCACACCACATACGTCATAACTGACGAAGGCACCCTCCACATAGACAAAGGTCGCCTGTCGCGCCCACTGGTCATCGACATTGCCAAGATCGAAGAGGTGTCCGTGACGAAAGCCTCCTTCCTGCGCCCCACCCATGTTGCTCTTCAGACAGGCAGCAACGATTGGCTCACCCTGTTGCCCGACAACAACGAGGCGTTCATAAATGAAATAAACAAAAAAAGAGGAACAGATAAAAGCCTCTGAAGAACGGTGAAACGACAAAAAAAGAGGCAAAAGAAAACCTCTGAAGAGCGGTGAAGCGATAAGAAAGAGACAAGGGAACAGCCTCTGAAGAACGATAAAGCAACAAACGAAGAGGCAAAGGAACAGCCTCTGAAGAACGATAAAACAACAAGAGAAGAGGCAAAGGGACAGCCTCTGAAGAACGGTAAAGCGGTAAAGAAAGAGGCAAAAGGAAAACCTCCCACAAACCGATAGATTAAGAGAGAGAGAGAGAAGCCCAGCGCCTCTTTCTGTTTAATAAAACGATGATGAAACATTTAACCATACTTTTTTTCGCCTTGTTGTCCATGCTCATGCCCGCAACGGCACAAGAGGTGGTAGACAGGGACGACCAGTCGGCTGTTGCCGACAGCGCAGCCTTAAACGACGTCCACCAAGAGGGCAACGGCCAAGACTGGGTGCAGACATTGCGTCTGAACCTCGACCACCTGCTCGCAAGCAACATGTTCAAGACCTCACAGGTAGGCATGATGGTCTACGACCTCACCGCCGACTCGGTGCTCTATGCCCACAACGAGCGCCAGCTCATGCGCCCCGCCTCGACCATGAAGGTCATCACCGCCATCACCGCCCTCGACCGTCTGGGCGGCGCCCACCAGTTCAGCACCGACCTCTGCTACAAAGGCACGATCGAGAACAACACGCTCACAGGCACAATCTACTGTGTCGGCGGCTTCGACCCCCGTTTCAACTCTGACGACATGCGTGCCTTCGCCGAGTCGATACACAAGATGGGTGTCGACACCATTCGCGGCAAGATCATTGCCGACAAGAGCATGAAAGACGACAAGACCTATGGCGAGGGATGGTGCTGGGACGACGACAACCCCACGCTCTCACCCCTTCTCATCAGCAGAAAAGACATCTTCCTGTCGCGCTTCGTGAAGCGTCTGAACGACATGGGCATCGTGGTCGAAGCCGAGCTCGACGAGGGCATAAAGCCCGGCGACGCCTTCTGCATCTGCCACCGTTTCCACACCATGGACCAGGTGTTGCTGCGCATGCTCAAGGAGAGCGACAACCTCTACGCCGAAGCGATGTTCTACCAGTTGGCTGCCAGCTCGGGTGCCCGTCCCGCCACCGCCAAGCAGGCGCGTGCCATCGTCATGAACCTTGTGCGCAAGCTCGGCCTCAACCCCAACAGCTACCGCTTTGCCGACGGCTCGGGCCTGTCCCTTTACAATTATGTCACGGCAGAACTTGAGGTGGCCATGCTCCGTTACGCCTATGAGAACAGCAACATCATGCTTCATCTCAAGCCCGCGCTACCCATAGCAGGCACCGACGGCACAATAAAGTCGCGCATGCGTGGACCCTTCACCAACGACAATGTGCGTGCCAAGACGGGAACGCTCACTGGTGTCAGCTCGCTCGCCGGCTTCTGCACCGCCGCCAACGGCCACCAGCTGGCCTTTTCCATCATCAACAACGGCTTGCGACACACCAACAACGCCCACGCCTTCCAAGACAAGGTGTGCACCGAGCTGTGCCGCCCCAACTAATCAATCGTAAATTGCAAAACAATCACCCATAAATTGCAAAGCACATGAATTCTTCACTCTTCACTCTTCACTCTTCACTTCCTTCCCCTGTCGCCGACCGCACGCTTGTGCTCAACACCGTCCGCGACATGGTAGAAGGCTTGATCTCCATGACCGGCCTGCAGGGCAGCTCCGTCCATGTCGTACGTCACGTCCTCATGGTCATCGTGGCGGTGCTCATAGCCATCCTTGCCGAGGCGTTGTGCCGCAAGGTGCTGCTGCCGCTGGTCATGAAGTTGACGAGCCACACCAGTGCCAAGTGGGACGACATCGTGTTCAACCGCACGGTGCTCCTGTCGGCGTGCCACATCGCGCCCGCGGTCGTGATATGGCTTCTCTTGCCGCTCGTCTTCTACCAATACCGTTTCGTTGAAGAGTTTCTCGCCCGCATCACCGCCATCTACATAACCGTCATGACGGCCCGCCTTATCCTAGCCTTCATCGATGCCTTCAAGAACCTCGACACCAGCGCCAGGCGCTCCTCGGCACAGCAATATTTCCATTCGCTGTGTGGCGTGCTTAAGATTGTCGTGGTGTTCATAAGCACCGTCGTGGCCATAGGCATCATCATCAACCGCAGCCCACTGAGCCTGTTAGCCGGACTGGGTGCCACCTCTGCCGTCATGATGCTTGTGTTCAAGGACACCATCACCGGCCTTGTGGCTGGCGTGCGCCTGACGAGCAACAACATGCTTCACAAGGGCGACTGGATAACCTTCGACAAGGCTGGCGTGAACGGTGTGGTTGAGGAGATGTCGCTCACCACGGTCAAGGTGCGCAACTTCGACAACACCTTCGTCACCGTATCGCCGACGACGCTCGTGCAAGAGTCGTTCCAGAACTGGAAGGGCATGCAGCAGAGCGGTGGCCGACGGGTTAAGCGCATGGTGTTTTTCGATTTCCACAGCATACGCCCCCTCGACGCCGCGCTTCGCCAGCAGCTCCTCGACAACAAGTTTTTCACGGCCAAGGAGCTTGACGCAAGCCCAGCGATAAACATCAGTCTGTTCCGCCGTTACATGGAGAAATATCTGCGCACGCTGCCCTACGTCAACCATGACATGACGCTCATGGTCCGGCAGCTGGAGGCCACCAACGCGGGCCTGCCCATCGAGTTCTATTTTTTCCTGAAAGAAAAGACATGGGTTGAGTATGAGCATCAGCTTGCCGACATCATGGATGCAATCTATGCCCTTACCCCTTTGTTCGGAATGAAAATTTATCAGCAATATCCTGAGCAGTAAAAACGCTGAACGTGCGGAAAGGTTAATAATTACATCGCGCTTCGCGCTCGTGGTTTTAAACATTCTTGCGCTCCGTAGGTGCTCAGGCGCTTCGCGGAGTTATTTTCATTAATGACCCATTAATTATCATAAATACGCGCTTCGCGCGGAAATTATTAATGTTCATTAATGTTCAATTAATGGCCATTAATGTTTAAAAAAAAGACGAGCGCGAAGCGCAATGTAAAAACGTTGTTCAAGATTTCCGCGCGAAGCGCCTGAGCACCTACGGAGCGCAAGAATGTTTAAAAAGACGAGCGCGAAGCGCAATGTAGAAACGTTGTTCAAGATTTGCATTTATGTCATAAGCAATAATCTCAAACCAAAGAGTCGACCTTTGCCTTGAGGGCCTTCAGCTCGTCTCGCACCTGAATAAGGCGCTCGAGCACCTCCGAGTTTTTGTCCACTCCCTCGCGGTTAGCCTGCAACATCTTGCGTGCGGCGGCGAGCTTGAAGCCTCGCACCTTCACAAGATTAAAGATAACCTTTAGCGTCTCGATGTCCTTTTCGGTGTACATGCGCACGCCGTTGTCGCCCGTCTTGGGCTTCAGCTGCGGAAACTCCTTCTGCCAGTAGCGCAACGTGCTCTTGTTCAGCTCAAACATGTTCGCCACCTCGTCAATAGAATAATATGTCTTGAGATTTTTGTTCGTGTTAAGTGCCATAATTAGCTGTTTTTGAAAAACAAACATTAATTTATTTGCAAAAATACTCAAAAGGACGTACCTTTGCAAAACTTTTAGGAAGAAAAGATATTCTGATTGAATAAAATTTTTAAATACGCATAATAAAGATGATGACAGCAAACGAAATCCGTGACTCTTTCAAAAAGTTTTTTGAGTCGAAAGGACACGTCATCGTACCGTCCGCCCCAATGGTTATCAAGGACGACCCTACGTTGATGTTCACAAATGCCGGAATGAATCAGTGGAAAGACATTATCCTCGGAACACGCGACCCCGAGCCGCGCCGTCGTGCCGACACGCAGAAATGTCTGCGCGTGAGCGGCAAGCACAACGACCTTGAGGAAGTGGGCCACGACACCTACCACCACACCATGTTCGAGATGCTCGGCAACTGGAGCTTTGGCGACTACTTCAAGGAGGGCGCCATCGACTATGCATGGGAGTATCTTGTCGACGTGCTGAAGCTCAACCCAGCCGACCTCTATGTGACGGTGTTTGAGGGTTCAGAGGAAGAAGGTCTGAGCCGCGACGACGAGGCCGCCTCTTTCTGGGCCAAGCATGTGCCTGCCGACCACATCATCAACGGCAACAAGCACGACAACTTCTGGGAGATGGGCGACACAGGTCCCTGCGGTCCCTGCTCAGAGATACACCTCGACTCGCGCACACCCGAGGAGAAGGCCAAGGTGCCTGGACGTGAGCTTGTCAACAAGGACGACCCACAGGTCATCGAGATCTGGAACATCGTGTTCATGCAGTATGAGCGCAAGGCCGACGGCTCGCTCGTTTCCCTGCCCATGCACGTTATCGATACCGGCATGGGCTTCGAGCGTCTGGTCCGCGCCATGCAGGACAAACATTCCAACTATGACACCGACATCTTCCAGCCCATCATCAAGGAAGAGGAAAACATCACAGGCAAGAAATATGGCGACAGTGAAGACACCGACGTGGCCATGCGCGTGTGCGCCGACCACCTGCGTGCCGTTGCCTTCTCCATTGCCGACGGCCAGCTGCCCAGCAACGCCAAGGCAGGCTATGTGATCCGCCGCATCTTGCGCCGCGCCGTGCGCTACGCCTACACCTTCCTCGACCAGAAAGAGTCGTTCATGTATAAGCTCGTGCCTGTGCTCGTGCAGGAGATGGGCCACGCCTTCCCCGAGCTCACCGCTCAGGAGCAGCTCATCACACGCGTCATGAAAGAAGAGGAAGACTCGTTCCTCCGCACCCTGGAGAAGGGCATCAACCTGCTCAACGGCGCCATGGACGAGCTGAAAGCCCACGGCCAGACCGTGCTCGACGGTGCACAGGCCTTCCGCATGTTCGACACCTACGGCTTCCCCCTCGACCTCACCGAGCTGATCTGCCGCGAAAACGGCTACACCGTCGACGAGGAGCAGTTTAACGCCGAGATGCAGAAGCAGAAGGAGCGCGCACGCAACGCCGCTGCCGTTGAGAACAGCGACTGGGTGATCCTGCGCGAGGGCGAGCAGCAGTTTGTGGGCTACGACTACACCGAGTACGAGTGTCACATCCTGCGCTACCGCAAGGTGACACAGAAGAAGAACTCGTTCTACGAGCTGGTGCTCGACAACACACCGTTCTACGGTGAGATGGGCGGACAGGTAGGCGATCAGGGCGTGCTCGTAAGCGAGGACGAGACCGTGACCGTGACCGACACCAAGCGCGAGAACAACCAGAGCATACACATCGTGAAGGAGCTGCCCAAGAACGTTGATGCCGACTTCATGGCGTGCGTAGACACCGACAAGCGCGATGCCAGCGCTGCCAACCACACCGCCACACACCTTGTCGACTATGCCTTGAAGCAGGTCCTCGGCGACCATGTGGAGCAGAAGGGCTCTTATGTGTCTGCCGACACCTTGCGCTTCGACTTCTCCCACTTCCAGAAGGTCACAGACGAGGAGCTGCGTCAGGTGGAGCAGATCGTGAACAGCATGATCCGCGCCGACTATGCTCTCGACGAGCACCGCAACATGCCCATGGAGGAAGCCAAGGAGCTTGGCGCCGTGGCTCTCTTCGGCGAGAAATATGGCGACACCGTGCGCGTGGTGCGTTTCGGTCCGAGCTGCGAGTTCTGTGGCGGCATCCATGCCAAGTCGACAGGCCGCATCGGCATGTTCAAGATCATCAGCGAGAGCAGCGTGGCAGCCGGCATCAGACGTATCGAGGCAAAGACGGGTAAGGAGTGTGAGAACCTTCTCTACAACCTGGAGGACAGCATACGCGCCATCCGCGCCCTCTTCAACAACGCCAAGGACCTGAAGACGGTGATAGCAAAATATATCGACGAGCACGACACCATGCGCAAACAGATCGAGCGCATGCAGGCTGAAGCCGTGAAGCGCACCAAGGACACCCTGCTCCAGAAGGCGGTGGTAAAGAACGGCGTGACCGTCGTGAGCGCCATCCTGCCCATGCCCGCAGCATCGGTCAAGGACCTTGTCTTCGGCATACGCGAGCAGGTCAAGGAGAACCTGCTGTGTGTCATCGGCAGCGTTGACGCCGACAAGCCCATGCTCACCGTCATGCTCAGCGACGACATGGTGAAAGACCACCAGCTCAACGCCGGACAGATGGTTCGCGAGGCTGCCAAGCTCATCAAGGGCGGCGGCGGCGGACAGCCCCACTTCGCCACAGCGGGCGGCAAGGATGCTGACGGTCTGTCAGCCGCCGTCGACAAGCTCGTGGCCCTCGCCAATATCTAAGAAAGCTCCTCTCCCCTTAACGGTTCTTCACCTCTGCAACCCTGAAGGGAGAGCGTAACTATAAGACAGAAAGCGCAAGGGATCGGCAAACGACCTTTGCGCTTTTTCTGTTTCCTTAAGTAGGTATTCAAAATTAATCGCATATATGAATTTTATAAAAAGGTAATGCTTTCAAATGCCTTTACGCCCTCTTTTAGCCCGTATGCCCAGCTCTCATCGGTCGTGTAGCCCGCTACACTCCCTCTTCGGAGCTGAACATACGGGCCAAAATAGGGCATAAAATCATTTAAATTAATTTTGAACACCTACTTAAAAAAATTTTGTAAGCATAACCGTTTGACATTTGTCTGTTTTTAACGTCTAAAGGAACGTATAAGAAACGTCTAAAGGAACGTATAAGAAACGTCTAAAGGAACGTATAAGAAACGTCTAAAGGAACGTATAAGAAACGTCTAAAGGAACGTAAAAGAAACGAATAAAAAGAACATTCACAAAAAAACAACATTTTCAAGAAAAGTATGAGAAAACTTCTACTCTCTCTTTGCCTCACCCTCTTTGCAGCCACCATGATGGCTGTGCCTGCAAAGCGAGGCATCTACCGCACCCTGCGCCTAGCAAACGGCACAGAGGTACGCGCACAGCTCTGCGGCGACGAGCACATCCATTTTTTCCGTGCTGACGACGGCACCTGCTATGTGGCCGACGGCAACGGCACCTACACCCTTGCCGACATGAGCAAGCTGAGCGCCAACGCCGAGAAGCGCCGAGCACCCCTGGCAGCACGCCGCGGCAAGGCGTTCGCAAAGCGCATGAGCAAGCGCATGGGAGCCGTCAAGAAAGCAAGAGCCGCAACAACCCCCACCTTCCCCGAGCTCTCCGACGGCTTCTACGGCAAGAAGAAGGGCCTCATCATCCTCGCACAGTTTCCGGACCAGCCGTTTGCGGGCGGCCACACACAAGCGTTCTACAAAAAGCTCGCAAACCAGGAAAACTATACCGAGGGCAAGTTTGTGGGCAGCGTCCACGACTTCTTCCACGACCAGAGCAACGGACAGTTTGACCTCTCCTTCGACGTGGTGGGCCCTGTGACGCTCAGCCATAACAGCACCTATTATGGCGAGAACGACTATTACACCGACGATGACAAGCACGCCGGCCAGATGGTTGCCGAGGCCTGTCTGGCTGTCAAGGACCAGGTCGACTGGAAACAGTATGACTGGGACGGCGACGACGAGGCCGACCAGGTGTTCGTGCTGTATGCCGGCTACGGCGCGGCCGACTATGGCGAGGCAGAGACCGTGTGGCCCCACATGTATTATCTCTCGGAAAGCGACTATGGCAAGAGCCTCAACATGAACGGCACCGTTGTCGACACCTACGCCTGCAGCAACGAGCTGAGCCGTGACGCCAACGACCAGCCCACCGACGACGGCATAGGCACCATCTGCCACGAGTTCTCCCACTGTCTGGGCTACCCCGACCTCTACGACACCGACACTGGCGACGGCTACGCCATGGGCGTGTGGTGGGACCTCATGGACGGCGGCAACTCTAACGGCGACTCCTACTGCCCCGCCGGCTACTCGGGTCTGATGAAATGGATCGCAGGATGGAAGACCCCCGTGGTGCTCACCGAGGACACAGAGATAAAGAACTGGAAGTCGAGCGAGAACAAAGGCGAGACATACATTATTTATAACGACGCCAACTCGAACGAGTTCTATTTCATCGACAACCGCCAGCCCGTGAAATGGGATGCGAAGCTCCCGGGCAAGGGCATGCTCGTGACACATGTCGACTATGACCAGACGGCATGGTACCAGAACGCGGTGAACAACGACAAGACGCACCAGCGCTGGAGCATCATTGCCGCCGACAACTCTTATTATAGCGACCACAACTTCCCGGACAAGATGTTCCTCAATGCCGGGCACGACGCTTATCCCTACAACAAGAACAACAGCCTGTCAAAATCGTCAACGCCCAAGAACAGCGTGTTCAACCGCAACAACGACGGCACCCGACTCATGGGCAAGGCGCTCACCAACATAACGCAGAACAGCGACGGCACGATGTCGTTCAAGTTTAAGCTGGAGAACAGCAGCGTTGGCCCCGACACGCCTCCCGTCAAACCCGGCGACACCGTGCTCTACGAGACCTTTGACCAGTGTGACGACACTGGCGGCAACGACGACGTGTGGTCAAACATAAGAACCTCCATGGAGCTCAAACCCGACGTTGAGAACTGGAGCGATGCCGGCGGCAAGGCGTTCAGCGGATACCAGTGTGCCCGCTTCGGCTCAAGCAAGAGTGCAGCCAACGTTACCTCTCCCCTCTTCAGCATCACGGGCAACGCCGAGCTAACCTTCAAAGCCGGCGCATGGAAGAACGAGGGCGGCAACCTTCAGATCTATTATAACAACGACCTCATCGCCACCGAGGCTGTTGCTGCCGAACAGTGGACCGACATCAAGGTGCGCTTCACAGGCACAGGCTACGGCACGCTCCGCTTCGTGGGCATAAAGCGCATGTTCCTTGACGAGGTGTGTGTGAAGGCCGCTGGCGCAACGGGCATAAGCAGCGTCACCGACAACGCCTCTACCAAGACCGACAACCGCATCTTCACCATTGACGGCCGCTATGCCGGCACCAGCATCAGCGCCCTGCCCAAGGGTCTCTATATCGTTGGCGGAAAGAAGGTTGCGAAGTGAGCCGAACGTCCATAATCTGCGGCAAGCGCACACGCCATAAGCGGTGACGCAAGCCACCTCATAAAGAGGACGAACAAGAGCAAAACGACACAAGCAGGCTCCTGTTCGTCCTCTTTTTTTATGCTCACAGCCCGCATTTGGGCAAAAAAGGTGAAAATCTTGTTAAATTTACCCCCCGAAGCCTTTTCTTTGAACAATTCAACTTTTATGCATATCTTTGCGCCTTGAAAAATACTGCGACGATTCGCCCACATCGGTAACAGCGTATTCAGGAAGAGTTATTTAAAAATGTAAATAAAAAAACAGCTACAAATCAAAAATATTATAATGCATGCTGTGTCCGCTAAACATTGCATAATATTGTTTATGTAAAAATGTATTATTTCGTATAAAATATCAAAAGATAACATTTTACCCCTCTTATAACAGGAGGGGGGATATTCTTGTTTTATAACTTTGCAAAATAATATAAAGACAGAAAAAATGAAAAAGCAATTTTACATTCCACCTCGTATAAGTTTTTATGAAGTGGAAACAACCGCTATTCTTGCTGGTAGCGGTGAATCACAGAATCATGTTGGTAACCCAAGCATTTCAGTAAACGGAGATGTAACATGTGGTGATGAAGATGATGTTTGGAAGTAATTAATTGTAAGAACAACACGAGATGAAAAAATTATTGTATTTTTTGTTGGCCGTGACTACTCTCACAGCCTGCAGTAACGACGAAACTATCGAAAACTCCGATAATGGACAAAACAACAAGGGAATGGTGCTTGTAGCTACTGTCTTGCAGCAGGATTCGCGTGCAGCTATCGATGTAAACCAAACATTCGGCACGTGGAAATTCACTTTCGACGACAAAGACAATGTTGTGGTTGGCAACAGCACCATCGACAATTATTACTCATTCACCAAGAATGGCGAAACTTTCTCAAGCACTGACGCTAAGGTGACAACATCTGCCGCCAACTGGTATGCATACTATCCCAGCACCGACATCAACCTCACCAATCAGGAAGGCACAGCAGCTTCTGCTGCTAAGCTCTACGCTTTGGCAGGTGCTACAACCACAGCTACAACTGGTGCCGAAGGCCTCACTATCAATATGACCCCTAAGGCAGCCGTGCTCCGCATCGTTAAGGTGGACAACTACGGCCCGTGCGAAATCTATCTGAAGACTGCTGACGGCAAGTATGTGTCGGGTCTGAAGGCTAAAAAGGGTGAGACTGGCTTCAAAGTATTGACAAGCTACAATAAGGTTTCGGTATTCAACAAAGAAAGCAACGGCAATGCCGGCATCTATTATGTCATAGTTCCGGCTGGTGTGAAGATTTCGGTGTACAACAGCGACAAGCTTATCAAGTCGACAAAGGACTCAGGTCTCAAAGCCGGCAACTACTACACGCTAACCTCAGGACCTACAACGGGCACAGCAGAGGCTACTGTCAATGGCACAACGGAGACTATCAACTGGGTACAGTTGTGGATTGGAGGTCCGAGAATTGCTACAAAGAATGTGGAAGGAAAAATGAGTTGGACTGAAGCAGCAAAGACTCGTGACTATGTATGGGGGGCTAATTGGCGTACACCGACAAAAGATGAGATGGACTTTGTTGACAAAGATGGGTATACCACAAAAAAAGAGAATGTAGAAGTAGACAATGTTATCGAAAACAAAGTTGTAACAAAGTTTAAATATAAAGGCGTTCAACCTGGATATACAAATAACACAATGTATCTTCCTTCGACTGACCCCAGTTCTTCGGGTGGAGTGTATTGGTCGTCAACTGATGCCGGACACGACCAAAATAACGAAGAAATGGGCTGGGCTTTAAATATTATTGTGTATAATAAGGATACCCATACACATTACTTTGTGAGCTTCAAGAAAAACGTTTCTTACGCTGTCCGCCCCGTCCTCGCTAAAGAAACCGTATTATGGGGAGAACAAAATATTAAATAACCCCAATTTTGTAATAAGCGGAACGTCGGACTCCCGTCCGACGCATAATAAGCCCTAATAAAACAATGCGCCCAGTAAGTGCAAAATCGATAATTGGCAATGCTTTTACATCTACTGGACGCATTTTATTTTTAATATTAACTTCAAATTGCGGCTTTTTTAGGCTCATACATGAATATTGTGCTATGCCAATACAAATTGTACTCATCCTGTTGAATTGTACTCATCCTGTTGGTAAGTCTTTACTTCCTCTCTTTACAGTCAGTTGAATCATGCTTTTAGAAGCAATACATATTAATCGGCAAAGTAATAATTTTTAAAGAAACACAAGCACAGAGTGCTTAACATCAAAACCGAGGTGCATATCATCTTAACATGGATGCTTAACATCTCACCACCTTGTGCTTAACATAACACCAACAGGGAGCGGCAACATTAACCATTGCACGCTCCCTGTTTTTTTATGCCTGACGACGAGAAGCCCACAAAACGAGGATTGAGGAAAAGAACGAGAATCAAAAGAGGGAAAGAAGAACGACAAGCGAGAAGCAAAGAAGCAACCTACCCAATTTCACACTTCCTTCCAATCCACCAATCCTTTTCCCTTATCATCCAGCTCTATTGCAAGAGCAATGGTTCTACGTTTGTCTGCCTTGAAAGGCTCGGCATATTGTTTGGCTTTCATTTGCTCTGTGGCAGCATCAATGCCGCCGTTATTGGTTAATTTCAGTTCTAAGACATAGATAAAGTTTGTTGTTTCCACCACCATGTCAATCCTGCCCGTAGCAATCATCTTCTCTACTTCAACCCGGCAACCGATGGCATTGAAGATGGTGCTCAATATCAGACGGTATCGCTCTTCCATATCCATGCAGGCAAGCTTCTTGTTGCTGTATGGCACATCCGCAACGAGTGCCTTCAGGCATTTCATGGCTTCGGGCAGATTGCCCACGCTGAGATGAAGATTAAGAAAAGCCTGAGTCGATTGAATGTCATTACTCTTGCGCATGGCAAGCGTAGGCAACACTATTTCGCTTAATGCTTGTTTGACCTCGAAGTTAGGAATGCCAAGAAGGTAAGTTCCGTTCATATAACCCTTGATTGTGAGATAGCCCGACTGGTAAAGAAACAGTTCCGATCCACCGCCCGTCACGTCAGAAGTTTCTATAATTGTGCTTAACAAGGCGCAATTATCAAAATCTTTCAAACGAATCTCCATGTCGTCAACAAATTTAGGAAGCAGGGAGGTTGCCCCAGACGAAGCCCAATAGTTTCTCAAGTCAGAATCTGCCAACGCATTGATGAGGCTGAATGGATTGAAAACATCCAGCATATTTCGACGACTGAAATGATAGCCATCATAATATGCAGTCAACTGTGCTACGGCATCATCGAATGTCCAACCTTCATATTCTGCCAGCTTGTTTATTTCTGGCTTGAAATCGCGCAACACCTCTTCCTTGGTAATGCCGCAAATGGCAGCATATTCCGGGTCAAAGCTGATGTTACTCAGATTATTGAGCACAGAGAAGAGAGAAATCTGTGTAAACTTGGTTATGCCTGTGATGAAGACAAACTTCTCGTATTTGTCGTCGGCTTTCAATATGGCAAACACCTCTCTATAGATGCTGGTGCATGCTTCGTGCTGAGGAGTCTTCCGTGAATGCTGTAATGGAGAGTCGTACTCATCTATGAGGATAGCCACTTGTTGTCCGGTCTGCTCATACGAACCCACGATTATTGCATTGAAGCGGTCGGCAAGACTATCTGTAGGATTAGGAACCAATGAATATTCTTTTTCGTATTGTCTGAAAATATTATTGAGATAAGAGCGCAAGGTATCAGGCTCTGCTCCTGCACGACTCATATCAAGCCTTATTACAGGTCGCTTAATCCATTCTTTCTCCATTTCCATTATTTTCAATCCCTCGAATAGTTCCTTCTTTCCCATGAAGTAGGCTTCGAGAGTATCGACAAGCACCGACTTGCCAAAGCGGCGAGGGCGGCTTAGGTAATTATACTTCTTTCCTTCATTGGCAAGTTGCCAGATAACATCAGTCTTGTCAACATAAAGATATCCTTCCTTTCTGATTTCCTCAAAAGACTGGATGCCTACAGGCAGTCTTCTGTTGTTCGTCTCTACCATAGCTCCTGTTTTTTTGTTTCTTTCTGCAAATTTACAATGTTTTTTTTCAAATCCTCATGTTTTTTTCCTTTCTTTGAGTATTTATCCGGCAAATCATACATCATAAGGGCAGAGGACTCTTGATTGGAAGGCGAACTTGCTTTTTATGGAGAGGATATGAACACAACAAAAGGAAAAACCAGGAGCCCAAAAACTGTATATTTATGCAGTTTTGGGGTCTTTTTTAGCGACATTTTAAAAGGGCCCAACTTACGATTTGAAAGTGCCCAAATGACGTTGTCAAAGAGGCTCTTTGACGAGCTCATTAAGGCCCTTTGACAGCCTCAAAGAGGCTCTTTGACAAAACCGCCCCTATTTTAAGAGTTGTTAACAAAAACAATAAGTTAAACACCCCTTATTTTTCAAAACAGAAAGCAAAAACATTGTTTTTGCTTACAACCGCTGTTTTGGATATTTATTCACCCAAAGCCCTTGTTTTGCATATTTATGCAAAACACCGCCCTTCATGCACAACGCCTTTCACATGCTTTTTTTGACAAAACAAGCAGTTGCCTTTGTCGAAAAAGAGAGATGATGCAGTGTATAGACTGCATGTTTCGAGCAATTTATGCAGTGTATAGACTGCATGTTTTGGGTAATTTATGCAGTGTATAGACTGCATCTTTATAAAAAAATGCGGTTTATATCATTTATTTATGCTATCTTTGCAATTAGAACAGAACAAAAGCAAAGATTATGGACAAGAATGTTATAAAGAAGATCATCCTTTGGCAGCAAGAATTTGTGGGCAAAGTGAAACTACAAGGACGCAGCATCAGTATGGAGGAAAACGCCAACTATGTGTTGGTGGGCATTCGTCGTGCAGGCAAGTCGTACATGCTTTATCAGAAGATCCAGAATCTTGTGGCACAAGGACATTCGGTGGAAGAAATCTTGTTTGTCAATTTTGAAGACGAACGTATCTCCGACATCCGCAAGGAAGAGCTGCATCTCATTCTTGAGGCCTATCGCGAGATGTTCAGCCATCAGCCGATCATCTTTCTGGATGAAATTCAGAACGTAGAAGGATGGGAGCATTTTGCCCGCCGTCTGGCAGACGAGAAATATCGTGTCTACATCACCGGAAGCAATGCCCACATGCTTAGTCGCGAGATAAGCTCTACATTGGGCGGAAGATATCTGACAAAGGAGATACATCCTTTCTCCTTTGAAGAATATCTGGAATATCAACAGGTGCATCTCACAAAATTCTGGGACCTGTCGCCTGTAAAAAACGATGTGTTGCGACTGTTTTCCGATTATTTCTACTATGGTGGACTGTCGGAAGTGTTCAACATGCAAGACAAAAAATCGTGGCTTCAGTCGGTTTATCAGAAAATTCTGTTCTCCGACATTGTTATAAGAAAAGGTGTGAGGAACGAGCGCAGCCTGCGCTTGCTTATAAGAAAGCTGGCTGACAGCGTGATGCAACCTACGGCTATAAAACGCCTGCAGAACATTCTGCAAGGAGACGGTACAAAAATAGCGAGAGAAACCATTGCTTCATATCTCGACTATCTGCATGAGTCGTTTCTCACATTCAGCATCAGTTCCTTCACCGACTCTATCTCCGAACGTGAGACGATAAAGAAGCATTATTTCTACGACAACGGCATTCTCAACCTGTTTCTCTTCCAGCCAGAGACCAAGCTGTTGGAGAACATTGTGGCCATAGATCTTTACAAGAGGTATGGCGACAACTTGTATTATTATAACAAGAACATTGAGGTCGACTTCTGTGTGCCTAAAGACGGGCTGCTCGTTCAGGTGTCGTATCGCATGACAGAGGATGCGACACGAAACCGGGAAATATCGGCATTGCAGAAAGTGGGAAAGTTTCTTGATGCAAAGAGATGCATGATCATTACCTACGACCAAGAAGAGACTATAGCCTCATCCGAACTGGGCATGAACATAGAGGTTGTGCCGGTGTACAAGTTTTTGCTGGAAGAGGAGAAAGCATCAGCTAAGTGACCGTAAACCTTATTCAAAATAGAAGCTGAGGACAATCATCTTGGTGCGGGCCTCCTTCACGGCGTTGGCAAACTTGACGAGGTTCTTGTCGCGCAGCTGGGCAGCGTGGTTGGTGTCGAGGTTGTTGCCTATGCCGTACATAAACTTGAGCTCGGGACGCAGCTTGAAGAACGGCAGGTAGAGGTCGCAACCTACGCCCACCTCGGCATAGAGGCCGTAGCGCTTGAGCTTTATGATGTCGCTGCTCTTGCCGCTGAGGTTGAGCATGGGTGTGACACCCGCCATGAGGTAAGGGCGGTGGTTGTTGAAACGCGGGGCGGCGAAGATGAGGTCGCACGCCGTGGCGATGTATGCCGACTTGAGCTCCTGGCGCTGCTCGCGCGGCTGGCCGTCGGGGTCGAGGTCGGTGTGGTTGAGGAAGGTGAGATGGCGTGTGCCAAAATACATCGTTGGGGCGACACGCAGCTGCAGGTGGGTGTTGAGCCTCAGCTCACCGAGCACGCCGACGTTGAAACCCATGTCCCAACGGTCCTGGTCGACGCTTATTATCGCCTCTGACGTGGTGCCGTCTTCGGCCGTGACGATCTGGGGGCCGGCGTTCACCAGCTCCATGTCCTGGAAGTGGGTGCCCACGACGACACCAAAATGGAAGGGGCGCAGGTCGGTGTAAGGACGGTTCTGCACCACACGGTCCTGTGCCACGGCCTGCGGGGCAGCGGCAACGAGGAAGAGGACAAGCAGCAATAAGCTATAAACAATTTTTCTCATAAGCAACAATTGGCGTTGTACCTTTTTCACATCGCGTTTCGCGATGTTTAAAACATCTATATTTTCGCGCTTCGCGCTCGTTGTTTTTTTACATTCTCGCGCTCCGTTGGAGCTTTTGCGCTTCGCGCGGTTTTTAAACATTAATGGCCATTAATTGAACATTAATTGTCATCAATTTTCGCGCTTCGCGCGAGGGGTGAACATTAATGGCCGTTAATTGAACATTAATGGTCATCAATATTCCGCGCTTCGCGCGAGGGATGAACATTAATGTCCGTTAATTGAACATTAATTGTCATCAATATTCCGCGCTTCGCGCGAGGGGGTGAACATTAATGGCCGTTAATTGAACATTAATGGTCATCAATATTTCGCGCTTCGCGCGTATTAATGATAATTAATGGGTCATTAATGATAATTAATGTTCAAGAACCGCGCGAAGCGCGAAAATTGTTGACAATTAATGTTCAATTAATGATAATTAATGTTCAAGAACCGCGCGAAGCGCGAAAATTGATGACAATTAATGTTCAATTAATGATAATTAATGTTCAAGACCTGCGCGAAGCGCAAAAACCATTTTTTCGTCTATAAAATAGGCTGTGCTCACTTCTTGTCGAAAGAGAGCGTGAGCTTGCCCACATACATGGCGTTCTTGCCGTTCTGGTCGACAGGCACCGCCTTGCCGTCGGCGTTGTTGACGTAACGGAGGCTCTTGAAATAAGAGTGGGAGTGGCCACCGAGCACGAGGTCAATGTCCTTAGAGCTGGCCAGCAGCTTCTGGTCGCCCATCTCGTCGGGACGCAGCCAGCCAAGGTGAGACACGCAGATAACGACATCACACCTCTTGTCGTGCTTCAGCTCTGCCGCCACGCGGTTGCCCACCTCGATGGGGTCGAGATAGGTCACGCCCTTACACTTGGAGAGGTCTACCAACCCTTTGAGCTGTGGCGAGAGGCCGAAGAGCCCGATCTTCAGGCCGTTGCGCTTGATGATGACATAGGGTTTGACGAGACCCTCGACACAGGTGCCGGTGAAGTCGTAGTTGGCACACACGACGGGAAATTTTGCCATCTTGAAGATGCGTGCCATGTTCTCCAGACCGAAGTCGAACTCATGGTTGCCGATGGTCACGGCGTCGTAGCCCATCAGGTTCATCAGACCAACCTCAACGTCGCCCTTGAACATGGTGTAGAAGGGAGAGCCTTGTGAGAAGTCGCCGCTGTCGATTAGCAGCAGGTCGGGGTTCTTCGCACGCTCCTCCCTGATCATGGCGACACGACGGAGGAAGCCGCCGCGTCCTGCCACCGCCGTGTCGGCGAGGTTGGGGTTGAGGGGCATTATGCAGCTGTGGGTGTCGTTAGTGTGCAACACCTCAAGGTGCTTCTGCGCGTATGCTCCCACGGCCGTGAAGAGCAGAATCATATATAAAACAACAGTTTTTCTGAGAGTCATTTTTTTATTTATTATTTTTTATTTATTATTTTTTATTTATTATTTTTTATTTATTATTTATTATTTATTATTTTTTATTTATTATTTTTTATTTTTTTATATTGAAAACGCGAATCAATATTTAATTGAAATATTTAATTGAACGTTCTAAAATTATAATTATTATTTACGTCGCGCTTCGCGCTTGATGTTTTTTGAACATTCTTGCGCTCCGTTGGGACTTAGGCGCTTCGCGCAGGTTTTGAACATTAATTATCATTAATGACCCATTAATTATCATTAATACGCGAAAAGCGCGGAATATTGATGACCATTA
>OBLI01000165.1_pt1 | contig 72269 bp, 50 predicted proteins | sample 1519701 | NCBI WGS metagenome assembly OBLI01 (sample SAMEA3663005, study PRJEB22513) | pig gut metagenome | biome: pig gut; feature: pig-associated habitat; material: faeces | place: France | collected 2012
GGTCGCGAGTTCGAGTCTCGTTTTCCGCTCTTTTTTACCGAAGGCAACCGGGCGATAGTTCGCATGGCTGCCTCTTTTGTTTTTCTATTGCTGATGAATATTTACGCGCGTTATTTTGACCAAGATGTATTGGTTCACGGAGTGGACGAATTGATGGACTTCCTCTCTTCTATCCCTGAAATACCCATCAACCAAAGGCTTGTTGATGATGTTCGTGCATACGTTGAAAGCGATATGCCCTATCCCAAACGTTATAAAATCAGACCCAGGGTATACTTTATTTTGATTAAGACTTCAGCCGAAACGATGGAAGAATTTAAATCACATCGTAAAGACGAGGAAGCCGGCGCAGGGGAAATGTCTTCTAAAATATCTGAACCACTCATCAATAAAAAAGAAATTAAAGCTGCGCAGCTGGCTGAAGAGCGGGAAGGCTGGTATTTAGTGACAATGCTCTTTAAGCGGGTAATACAAATTGCTGCAACAGCCAAATTCCGGTATCAAGACACGACTTTTCAAGCTTATATTCGGGCCAAGTCGGGCAACGAGTGTTTTAATCGTATGATTGAACATTTGAAAAATCGTCCTGAAGTGGATTTACGCAGTCAGTTCCCGTCGGCCAAAGGGGCCAATTTCACTTTTGAGTATATCGGCGAAACATTGCCCGGAGCAGAAGCATAACGAAAAGCTCCCCTACTCCGTTGAAATACTTAGCGGTCGCATCCTTTTCCACTTGCCACTTTAGATTCTGCCCCGTACAGCTTCTTTGGCTCAAAGCTTATGGCTGAAGGGGGCCTTGCTATAGGGCTTTCTCCGTTAGGCATCTGCTAACCGGGTGTGGAACAGGCTGAAATAAATTTGACATCCTACAAATCCGGCTACTTTCTGCAAACAGGGGTAGCCGGATTTGTAGGATGATTTGCTTATTCAACGATGAGCATTTGATTGGAGTTTAAAACCGGATATTTCGTATATAATAGGAGTATAACGCCGGTAAATCTGCATTGTATCGAATGTTCTTCTTGACATTTTGTTTCGTGTACGAAACCGGGAGTTCAGTCCGTCAGCAGCTATGAGAGAATCAACGCGGACGGTTGGGCCAGCAAGCATTCATCCGGTCTTTCAGCTTATTTTCTGCCACATTGTTGCACGGATGCCAAAAACATTGATTGGCCAAATCGTTGGGAAGATATTGTTGCGGCGTAAAGTTTTGCGGATAATCATGCGGATAGAGATATCCATCATGATAACCCAAATCTGCCATCAGTTTGGTGGGAGCGTTGCGTAGAGGGAGCGGTACGGGCAAGTTACCCGTTTGGCGCACAACGGAAAGAGCCTTGTCTATTGCCAAATAAGCCGAGTTGCTTTTAGGGCTGGTGGCCAAATACACTGTGGCTTCGGCCAACGGAATTCTACCTTCCGGCCACCCTATTTTGGCCACGGTGTCAAAAGCGGCATTGGCCAACAACAAGGCATTGGGATTGGCCAGACCAATGTCTTCCGCAGCAGATATGACTAAGCGGCGGGCAATAAACTTGGGGTCTTCCCCACCCTCAATCATTCTGGCCAACCAATAGAGTGCAGCATCGGGGTCGCTACCTCGAATGCTCTTGATAAAAGCCGAAATGATGTCGTAGTGCATCTCGCCGTCCTTGTCGTAAGCCAAAGGGTTCTGTTGCAGACGCTCCGCAATGGTTTGGTCGTCAATGACAATGGGGCCTTCGGCAGGAGCTGCAGCCAGGACTAAATCGAGTATGCCCAACAGTTTGCGTGCATCGCCACCGCTATATCGCAGCAGGGCATCCGTTTGAAGCAGGTTGAACTCCCGTTCTTTCAACACGACATCTTCCGTTAAAGCCCTATGGAGTAACTTCAACAAATCGTCTTTCTCCAAACTTTTCAATACGTAAATCTGACAGCGGGAAAGCAATGGCCGGATAATCTCGAATGATGGATTTTCCGTTGTGGCACCAATCAAAGTGATGGCGCCCGTTTCTACAGCCGAAAGCAGCGAATCCTGTTGCGATTTGGAGAAACGGTGAATTTCGTCAATGAAAAGAATGGGACTTTGTTGGTTAAAGAAGCGTCCCTTCGTGGCTCTGTCAATGACCTCACGCACTTCTTTTACTCCACTGTTGACAGCCGAGAGCGTATAAAAGGGAGTTTCCAACTGGTGAGCGATGATTTGGGCCAAGGTCGTTTTGCCCACTCCGGGAGGTCCCCATAAAATAAATGAGGTGATATGACCGGAGTCAATCATTTGCCTGAGCACGGCTCCGGGAGCCACCAAATGTTGCTGGCCAATGTATTCATTGAGCGTGGATGGACGTAAACGTTCGGCTAAAGGTTGCATATTGCCTGATTATGTAGCAAACTCTTCCACAGAGTTGTGCAAGTTGAACTTATAAATAAAAGCCTCGCAGACGAAAAACCAATGGCATTCCATGTGATTTGACAATGGTTTGTCGGATAAGGGCCGTGAAGAAGGGAAAACTTGACTGAAAGATTGTTATATGCAGGATAGTTCCAGCCAACGCATGGATTTTTCGTCAAGCTCTTCCTTTAGCAAGTAGAGGCGTTTGCTTTTGGTGTTCAACTCCTCCGCAGATAACGATCCGGAGCATAACAGAGTTTCCAGCTCTGTCTGTTCGGACTCCAATGCGGCTATCTCGACCTCCAGTTGCTCCATTTCTTTCTTCTCCTTATAGGTCAGTTTTCTGACCTGTTCGCCCCGCCACGTGTTGGTGCGTGCAGGTTTGTCGTCTTTTTCCTTCGAGGCAGACTGACGCTCTTGCTCTTCTTTGTTGCGCAGGGCCTGCCATGCTCTGTATTCTGAATAGTTGCCGGGAAAATCGTCTATTTCGCCTCCACCCTTGAACACGAGCAAATGGTCCACCACTTTGTCCATGAAGTAACGGTCGTGGCTCACCACGATGACGCAGCCACGAAAGTCTTGCAGATAAGCCTCCAAAACTTGCAACGTGGCTATGTCCAAATCATTGGTGGGCTCATCAAGTACCAGGAAGTTGGGATTTTTCATCAATACGGTGCAAAGCTGCAAGCGCCTCCGTTCACCTCCTGATAGTTTGTAAATATAATCCTGCTGACGTGCCGGCGGGAAAAGGAAGTGTGTAAGAAATTGCATGGCAGTCAGGTGGCGGCCACCGCCCAAATCGATGTACTCGGCTTCTTTGCGGATGGCATCTATCACCTTGTCGCGTTCATCAAAAGCCATATCTTCCTGTGAGAAATAACCAAAACGAACTGTTTCACCCACAATAAAACGACCTTTGTCGGGCTGAACAAGTCCCAAGAGCATTTTGATGAAGGTACTCTTGCCCGTTCCGTTGCCACCCACTATGCCCATTTTCTCATAGCGGGAGAACTGATAATAGAAGTCCTTTAAAATACATTTTTCTCCGGCTTCACCTTGAGCAGAAACAGTTGGGAACGATTTGCTTACATAAGCAGCCTCAAAGATTTTACTACCTATATACCCACTCTTTACTTCCAAACGTGCCACTCGCTCTTCCCTACGTTGCTTGGCTCTTTGTTCCAATTCGGCAAATGCCTCCTTGCGATAACGCGCTTTGGTACCTCGGGCACAAGGCATACGACGCATCCAATCAAGCTCCTTTCGGTACAGATTGTTCGCCCTGGCCGTTTGTGCATTCTCCGCTGCTATGCGTTGGTCCTTTTTCTCAAGATAATAGGCATAATTGCCGGAATAGGCATAGAGCTTTTCGTCGTCCAACTCCAAAATTGTTTGACAAACGTTGTCGAGGAAATACCGGTCGTGGGTAACCATGAGCAAAGCCTTCGTGCTGCGGTGCAAATAGTTTTCCAACCATTCAATCATCTCTAAGTCCAAGTGGTTGGTTGGCTCATCGAGTATCATCAAATCTGCTCCGGCCAAGAGCACATTGGCCAACGCTACACGTTTGAGCTGGCCTCCGGACAATTCACCTACGGGCTGCTTGAAATCAGTGATGTTCAGTTTGGACAGCACTTGCCTTGCACGCAACTCAAAGTCCCATGCATTACGACAATCCATTTCCTCCATCAAATGGTCCAAACCCGGATTGCCGGGAGCTTGAAGGCATTGCTCATACTTGCTGATGAGCGAAGCTAAACTGCCGGCTCTGCTCAAGCAAGCATCGATGACGGTGTCGGATGGTTGAAAATGAGGCGTTTGTTCCAATATGGCCACCGATGTATCGCGCCGAAAGACTATCTGACCTTCGTCATAGTCCTCTTGGCCGGCCAAGATGCTCAGTAAGGTGCTTTTTCCTGCACCATTATGGGCTATAAGGCCCACTTTTTGCCCTTCGGCCACACTGAAACTTATATCTTTAAATAATTCCAAAGCGCCAAAGCGTTTGGTAAGATGCTGAATATCGAGAAGTGGAGTCATGAAAAATCGTTTGTGTCGGTGCGAAATTACAAAATATCCATTATATACAGACTTTCACTATGGGAAATAGAATTCAATATACAAAAGTATGGAGATGCAGAGGGAAAACGTAGATTTCAAAAACAGTAAGGGAGCAAAAACCAATAACAAAATATAGCGGTAATGGCGGATTATCAAAGAAAAATGCTATTTTTGCCGCCGATTATGCAGTAATGGTCCTATGTAACGGGGACTATACTGCTTACTTTCAATGAAAATCAATTTACAACGAAAACTAAAAATGAATATTCAATTTGAAAAGGTCGGCAATGTGAGCGGTGAACTTACCATCCACATGGAAAAGGCTGACTATGAAGCTAATCTGAAGAAATCGCTGAAAACCTTTAGCCAGAAGGCTCAGATTCCCGGCTTCCGTCCCGGCAAAGTGCCCGTAGGACTCGTGAAGAAAATGTACGGAACCCAAGCTAAGGCTGACGAGGTCAACAAACTCTTGCAAGATACTCTCTTCAATTATATCAAGGAGAACAATGTTCCTATGCTCGGCGAACCCCTTGGCAGCGAGAAACAGGTTCCGCAGGACATTGAGAAACAAGACGATTTTACCTTCATCTTCGACATCGCCCTCGAACCCGAATTCAACATCGAACTGAACGGCGACGACACGGTGGACTACTACGACATCGAGGTGTCCGAAGAGATGATTACCAAACAACTGGATGCGCTGCGTCAACAAGCCGGCCATACCGAACTTGTGGATGCTTATTCCGACCGCGACGTTGTACGTGGTATCCTGGCTGAGCTGAACGAAGAAGGGCAGCCTTTAGAGGGCGGTGTGAGAGTGGAAACAGCTTCTCTCATGCCTGCTTACTTCAAAAATGATGATCAGAAGAAAATTTTTGAAGGCGCTGTGGTAAATTCCGTCGTTACCTTCAACCCCACTACGGCCTATGACGGAAACGAAGTGGAACTGGCTTCTTTGCTGAAAATAACCAAAGAGGAAGTGAAGAACCATGCCGGCAATTTCAGCTTTGAGATTTCCGAAATCAGCCACTTCGTGCCCGCTGAACTCGATGAGGAGTTCTTTGTCAAGGTGTTTGGTGATGACGCTGTCAAGACGGAAGAGGACGCACGTGCCAAGGTTAAGGAGAACATCCGGAACATCCAGGCTAACGACAGTGACTACAAGTTCTTGCTCGACCTCAGAGCCTATGCAGAAAACAAGGTGGGCGAACTGGAGTTCCCCAACGACCTGCTGAAAAAAATCATGCTGGCCAACAACAAGGATAAGGATGAAAAATTTGTGGAAGAAAACTTCGACAAGAGCATCCAAGAACTTAAGTGGCAGCTGATTAAGGGCAAACTCGTTGAGGCTATGGCTGTTAAGGTGGAAGATAACGATGTGAAAGCCTCTGCCATGCAGGCCGCACGCTATCAGTTCGCTCAATACGGCATGCACAACATCCCCGATGAGTATCTCGAAAACTATGCCCTGGAGATGTTGAAGGATAAGCGCCAAACGCAAGCTCTCATTGACCGCTGCATCGATCAAAAGCTTACTGCAAGTCTCAAAAACGTGGTAAACTTAAACCATAAAAGCATCTCGGCAGAAGATTTTGCCAAAATGTTTGACTAATTGGACTAACATCAACTCTGATTGATGTGAAACTTCCGTGCGAGTTGGCGGACAAACGATCGGAATAGTTGGATGATTTCATCCACGGGGTAGATAATATATCCCAACCTCTCCCAAACGTTTGTTTGCCAACTTGTTATCTTTGCCAAATTCTATCTAAGTTGGTAAAACAGAGCAACACAAAATGTTTAGCAAGATGACAACCTTACAAGACTTCAGAAAATTTGCCATGTCAAATTCAGGTATCAGCTCAATGGTGCTTGATGATGTCATAAAAAGCCAAAATCAATATCTCAATCCTTATATTTTGGAGGAACGCCAGCTGAATGTTACGCAAATGGACGTGTTTTCACGTTTGATGATGGATCGTATCATCTTTCTTGGCACTCCGATTGACGACTATACGGCAAACACACTTCAGGCGCAGTTGCTTTACTTGGATTCCACAGACCCCGGAAAGGATATTTCGATTTACATCAACTCCCCGGGTGGTTCAGTATATGCCGGCCTTGGCATCTACGATACCATGCAGTATATCCAAAGTGATGTTTCAACTTTCTGTACCGGCATGGCAGCTTCTATGGCAGCCGTTCTTTTAGTTGCAGGAGCAGAAGGTAAACGCTTTGGGTTGCCTCACAGCCGCGTGATGATTCATCAGCCGATGGGCGGAGCACAAGGACAAGCCTCGGATATTGAAATTACGGCACGCGAAATTCAAAAACTGAAGCGCGAGCTCTATACCATCATCGCCGACCACTCGCATACGGAATTCGACAAGGTGTGGGCAGACTCAGACCGCGACTATTGGATGACGGCACAAGAAGCCCTGGATTACGGCATGATAGACAAGATTTTCAAACCTACAAACAAGAAAATAGCTGACACTGCTGATGGCGAGTAAGAAAAAATGTTGCTGCATGTGCGGTCGTCCCGAAAATGAGGTTTCTATGCTCATCACCGGAGTCAACGGATATATTTGCGCTGACTGCGTGCAGCAGGCGAATACGCTCATTGAAGAATATTTTGGAACTGCCGTCAATTCAAAAAGTAAAGGGAACCAGAATCCTGAACGTAAGTTTGCAAATCTGACCAAAGTACCCAAGCCCAAAGAAATCAAAGAGTATTTGGATCAGTATATCATCGGACAAGATGATGCCAAAAGGTATTTGTGTGTAGCGGTATATAATCACTACAAACGTTTGGCGCAGCAAGAGCAAACAGACAGTGATGTGGAAATTGAAAAATCAAACATCATTATGGTTGGTTCCACGGGTACTGGTAAGACGCTGCTGGCTCGTACTATCGCACGCCTTTTAGACGTACCCTTTACCATAGTGGATGCTACGGTGTTCACGGAAGCGGGTTATGTGGGCGAGGATGTGGAAAGTATTTTGTCCAGATTGCTGCAAGTGGCAGACTTTGATCTTGAAAGTGCCCAACGAGGCATTGTCTTCATCGATGAAATTGACAAGATAGCCCGCAAGGCAGATAATCCTTCGATAACCCGCGATGTAAGTGGCGAGGGTGTGCAGCAGGGATTGCTCAAGCTTCTTGAAGGTTCCATTGTCAATGTACCACCCAAAGGTGGACGCAAACATCCCGACCAGGACTATATCCACGTAGATACCCGGAATATTCTGTTTATATGTGGCGGCGCGTTCGATGGTATTGAGAAAAAAATAGCTCAACGATTAAATGCGCACACAGTTGGCTATAATTCGGTTCAAAATGCCAAAAAGATTGATCCGAAGAACTTGATGCAATACGTTGAGCCTTCAGATCTCAAATCATTTGGCTTAATTCCCGAAATTATTGGCCGATTACCCGTGCTGACCTACTTGAATCCATTGGGTAAGGAGGCTTTGAAGCGTATTCTTGTAGAACCTAAGAACTCTATTGTAAGGCAATACACCAAATTGCTTGAAATGGACGGTGTAAAGTTGACTTTTACTCCAGAAGCATTGGACTATATTGTCGACAAAGCTGTTGAATTTAAACTGGGAGCTCGTGGTTTGCGTTCCATCGTTGAAACTATCATGATGGATGCAATGTTCGATGTTCCTTCCGGAAATGAAAAACAGTTTACCGTAGACAAATGTTATGCCGAATCAAAAATGGAGAAAGGTAAGAGCGTAAGTCAGAGTTAAGGATTTGCATCATTTTGTTACCAAGTTATGAGGTTATAATGTTACTCTGCTCAAAATCAATAATTTATAGGCATAGTAATTTTATAACTTCATATCTTTTGATACAAGTTGTTCTCTGCCTCTATAACCTAATATTATCACCTTATAAATATAGAATAAAACGTCAGGTGCTTAATAAGCCAAAAAACATCTAAGCTCAGTTCGGATAGTAACTTTTTCTATGTTGACAAAAAAAATCATTCTACTATATAAGGTTTTAGATTTTTGTTATAATTTTGCTTTGCTGAAAACGAAATGCGGGGTAATGATTTATCCTGTATCAATCCTTTCCCTAACCTCTAAGTAACCAGAAAAGCAATGAAGGAAGCAATTGATCTGAAGAAGACCCTGAAGGAACAATTTGGCTTTGATTCTTTCAAAAGTAATCAAGAAGCCATAATCCGAACACTACTTGCAGGCAAAAACGTCTTTGTTTTGATGCCGACAGGTGGAGGTAAATCGCTTTGCTACCAATTGCCCTCATTGGTTATGGAAGGAACTGCCATAGTTATCTCTCCACTGATTGCTTTGATGAAGAATCAGGTGGACGCCATCAGGCATACCAGCCAAGAAGACGGCATAGCCCATTTTATTAATTCTTCATTAAATCGAAGTCAAATAGACAAGGTTAAAAAGGATATTCGTAACGGCATTACCAAATTGCTCTATGTAGCTCCGGAATCACTGACAAAGGAAGACAATGTAGAATTTCTTAAATCGGTGAAAATATCTTTTTATGCAGTAGACGAAGCGCATTGTATATCTGAGTGGGGCCATGATTTCAGACCGGAGTATCGAAAGATACGTCCCATTATCAATGAAATAGGACCTGCTCCCGTTATTGCACTTACCGCTACCGCCACAGAAAAAGTACGCACTGACATCAAGAAGAATTTGGGTATACAAGACGCTGAAGAGTTTAAAAGCTCTTTCAACCGCCCTAACCTCTACTATGAAGTAAGACCCAAAACGAAAGATATTGACCGTGATATCATCAAATTCATCAAGCAGCAACCAGCTTGCAGCGGTATTATCTACTGCTTAAGCCGCAAAAAAGTGGAGGAATTGGCTGAAGTGCTTCGTACCAATGAAATCAAGGCAGAAGCTTACCATGCCGGTATGGATTCAGCTACTCGTTCCAAAACTCAGGACGACTTTCTGATGGAGCGGATTGATGTTATTGTGGCGACTATTGCCTTTGGCATGGGGATAGACAAACCTGACGTTAGGTTTGTTATCCATTATGATATACCTAAAAGTCTTGAAGGTTATTATCAAGAAACCGGAAGAGCCGGACGAGACGGAGGTGATGGCAAATGTGTGGCATTCTACTCGCGTAAAGATCTTCAAAAGCTCGAAAAATTCATGGAGGGAAAACCTATAGCCGAACAGGATATAGGCAGACAGCTCCTTAAAGAAACCGCAGCCTACGCAGAAAGCTCCGTTTGTCGCCGTAAACTTTTGTTGCATTATTTCGGTGAACAATACGACAAAGACAACTGCGAGAATTGCGATAATTGCAAACACCCGAAACAACAAGTGGAAGCTAAAACTAACTTAATAAAAGTGCTGGAAGTTATTCTCGCTACCAAAGAGAACTTCCGCGATGACTATATCAAAGAAATACTTTTAGGACAAAAATCAGAAGAGGTCTGCGCGCATCATCATGATGAGCTCGATGTGTTTGGTTCCGGCGACAATGAAAGTGAGCGCGTCTGGAATGCTGTAATCCGACAGGCACTCATATCTGGATATTTAGATAAAGACGTTGATAACTACGGCGTGCTCAAAGTGACGAAGGAAGGTAGAAAATTTCTTGAACATCCTCAGTCGTTTATGATTGTCGAAGACCGTAACTACGAGGAGGAAGAAGTAGAAATCGAACCTCAGGGAGGAGCCTCGTGTGCTGTAGATCCGGCATTATATAAAATGTTGCGAGATTTACGCAAACAGCTTTCCAAAGAATTGGATGTTCCTCCTTATGTCATCTTCCAAGATGGTTCTCTTGAAGCTATGGCTACGATATATCCGCAAACACCGGAAGAACTCCAAAACATTCCGGGAGTAGGTGCAGGAAAAGCCAAACGATATGGTACTGAATTTTGTAAACTCATAAAAAAACATTGTGAAGAAAACGAAATAGAACGTCCAGAGGATTTGCGCATCCGAACAGTAGCCAACAAGTCGAAAATCAAAGTGAGCATCATTCACAGTATTGACCGCAAAGTGGCGCTTGATGATATCGCTGTGGCAAAAGGGATTGAGTTCGAAGAACTGTTGGACGAAGTTGAAGCCATAGTGTATTCGGGCACCAAAATCAATATCGATTATTTTATTGAGGATGTCATGGACGAAGATCACGTGGACGATATCTATCAATATTTCAAAGAAAGCGAAACTGATGACCTTGACACGGCTCTCGATGAACTGGGAGAAGAATATACAGAAGAAGAAATTCGTTTGGTGCGTATCAAGTTCATCTCTGAAATGGCTAACTAAGGCTCAATAATTATCACGTGGTGAAGTTGGACTGTTAAACGGATGTTTGGGGGTTACAGCTCAAACTAAGTTGCTTAAGCTTTCTCACTTCTCATCTATTTAATTCACATTTTATACTTCTCCAAAAACAAAGCAAAACAATGACATCCGAACATACTTCTACAACCGATAACTCCGAAAAGAAAGGTTTGAATTTTATAGAGCAAATTGTTCTATCAGATCTTCAGAATGGGAAAAATGCAGGAAGATTACAGACACGTTTTCCGCCTGAGCCCAACGGATATTTGCACATCGGACATGCGAAAGCCATCTGTATGGATTTCGGAGTGGCAAAAAAATTTGGAGGTGTGTGCAACCTTCGCTTCGATGATACAAATCCCCAAAAGGAAGACACTGAATATGTTGAAGCCATTAAGCAAGATATTGAATGGTTGGGATTTAAATGGGGCGAAATTTATCATGCTTCTGACTACTTCGACCAACTCTATGCTTTTGCCATCCGCCTCATTAAAGAAGGAAAAGCATATGTTGATGAACAGACAAGCGACCAGATTGCAGAACAGAAGGGTTCTCCTACACAGCCTGGCACAGAAAGTCCTTATCGTAATCGCCCAATAGAAGAGAGCCTTGCATTGTTTGAAAAGATGAATTCAGGCGATTTACCTGAAGGCTCCATGGTTTTGCGCGCAAAGATTGATATGGGCAATCCCAACATGCATTTCAGAGATCCAATTATCTATCGCATAATCAACAAAGAACATCATCGCACCGGGAACAAATGGAAAGTGTATCCGATGTATGATTTCGCTCATGGACAAAGCGATTATTTTGAAGGTGTAACGCATTCTATCTGTACACTTGAATTTGTTCCTCACCGCCCACTCTATGATTACTTTATTGATGAGTTAAAGCAAGGCAAAGATTTGTCGGATAATAGACCACGACAATATGAATTCAACCGTTTGAATCTGACTTACACTGTCATGTCCAAACGTAAGTTGCTGGCTTTGGTGCAGGAACATTTGGTTGACGGATGGGATGATCCCCGCATGCCGACTGTTTGCGGTTTGCGTCGACGTGGTTATTCACCGGAATCTATCAGGAAGTTTATTGATATGATTGGTTACACCAAGTTCGATGCACTTAATGATTTTGCTATGCTTGAAGCTGCTGCACGAGAGGATCTCAACCAACGGGCTTTAAGAGTAAGTGCTGTACTTCATCCGGTGAAACTTATCATCACTAACTACCCTGAGGGACAAACTGAAGAAATGGAAGCAATCAATAATCCGGAAAATCCCGCTGATGGTACCCACAAGATAACGTTCAGCCGCGAGCTTTGGATGGAACGCGACGACTTTATGGAAGATGCTCCCAAAAAGTTCTTCCGTATGGTACCGGGTAAGGAAGTGCGACTCAAGAATGCATACATCGTCAAGTGTACAGGTTGCAAGAAATCGGCAGATGGGATTATTGAGGAAATTTATGCTGAATATGATCCCAACAGCCGAAGTGGTATGGAAGGTGCCAACAGAAAAGTTAAAGGTACGCTTCACTGGTTGAGTGTGAAACACTGCTTACCCGCAGAAGTACGCCTGTATGATCGCTTATTCTCCGTAGAGAATCCAGCTGCTGATGAACGCGATTTTCGAGAACTTCTCAATCCTCAATCACTGCAAATTCTTTCGGATTGCTTCGTGGAGCCTTTTGCTGTTCAAAACTCTACAGGAAACAGGTATTTGCAATTCCAAAGAACCGGCTATTTTACACAGGATAAGAACTCCTCAGCTGATCACCTAATATTCAACCGCACTGTCGGTCTCAAAGACAGTTGGACTCCCGGTAAACAATAACGGTGAGTGTTAAAGCTCGATTTGTTCACAGGTTATAGGATTATACAGTAACTCATTGATAGGTAACATCGTAGCTACCATAGTAACTATATAATCTTATAACCTTATCAATTTTTTAAACAAATATATTCCATAAAAACACAGCCATGGACAAGTATTTACAAGAAGCAATAGAATCTTATGAAAGTCAAATAGCCAGCGGCCATACCTTTTACATGGATGCTCCCACCCTTATGGACATTGAGGAATACTATGAGAAACAAGGAAAAGAATTTGAGGCAGAACAAGTCATGCGTTTTGCAGAGAAGCTTCACCCGCACGATGACGAAGTGCTTATAGTTAAGGCTTATAGATTAAAGGTCAAAGGACTATGGCATGAGGCCAAACAGATTATGAACTCTGTGATAAACCATGAGCACCGGGAAGTTCGTCTCTTTTGGGCTGAGTGGGCTATTGCTGGAGGTGAACTCGATGAGGCAGAACAGCAGATTTCAGCATACATATCATCATTAGTAGATTCTGAAATAGATGAGTGTTGGCTGGATTTTTGTGAAATATTGCTGGATTATGGATATTACAGCCGAGCATTGGAACACCTGAATCACATTACTTCTGCCAATCTGCAACGCCGCATTGAAGAGTTAAGAGCCGAATGTTATTTTCAGCTCCAGTTATATCAGGAAGCTATTGAATGTACTGAGCAACTGATTGATTCTGATCCTTACGATGCATTGGCCTGGACCCAATTAGCTGAAATTCAGCAAAAAATCGGTTTATGGCAAGACAGCATCAATAGTTGTGATTATGCTCTCGCCATTGATGAAAACAATCGTCAGGCGATGAATCTTAAAGTTTATGCCACTTTTGCGCTGTTCAATTATGAAAAAGGTGTCATGCTGAGCAAAGAATACATCAGGATGCAGCCTAATGATTATTCATTGCGTTTGTTTGTGGCAGAGCAGTTATATAATGAAAAATCCTACCAAGACGCTTATGAACTTTTAAATCAAGCACTTCGTTGCTGTGCTGTAGATAATGCAGAGCGTAAAAGAATTATCATTGATACCGCTTATTGTTTGGCACGCCTCCACCGTCCGATTGAAGCCATTGAAATGATGCATACACTTGAGCTGACGGGAAATAGTATGAATGAAGTTTTATTTCAAACAGCCGGCATATTACAAGAATGCAATTATTCGGATGATGCAATACGGCTCTATGAAAAAGCATTCACTCTGCCCACGACAAGCATCGAAGAACAAACACGCATACTCGGCCAACTCTATCAAACACGTTGTTTCCGAATAGCTGCCAGCATTTGGAAAAAAGCTTATGCGCTACCTTTGGGGGCAGACTACCAACATTATTATGCCTATATAGCATATGCTTTACATGAAGTGCGTGACCCCCAAGCATATCTTATGGCAATAAGTATTGCCAAAATTGCTTGCCCTCAACAACTTGTTCAAATCATGCAACCCATATACCAAATATCAGATCCAAATCTTATTTATCAATATGCTCAGAAGGAAGCAGAAACATGGGAAAGTAATTAAACAAAATAGGTAAGTAGACAAGCCTGTTCAAAAATGTATCAAATAGTATTGTACCCTCTATTTGCAAAATAAAACTGGCACTCATCCGTTATCTAATTAAAATCCCTTACCTTTGCCCATACTTGAGGGGTAATGACACATTTGATTTCATCGCCGAAACCGCCGTCTTTATTCCTTATCCCTTTATAAGGACATTGTAACAGGGAAAGAAATCCTGTATTCTTCAACCAAATTCATCCGTTATGAAAGGTATCGTTTTGGCCGGAGGTAGTGGCACGCGCCTCTACCCTATCACTAAAGGCATCAGTAAACAGCTTATCCCTATCTTCGATAAGCCAATGGTTTACTACCCCATTTCCGTTCTGATGCTCGCCGGAATTCGTGATATACTCATTATCTCCACTCCTCAAGACTTACCCGGTTTTCAAAGACTATTGGGCGACGGCTCCGACTTTGGTGTTCATTTTGAATACGCAGAACAGCCATCGCCGGACGGTTTGGCTCAAGCATTTCTGATTGGAGAAGAGTTTATTGGAAACGACTGTGTTTGTCTGGTCTTGGGAGACAACATTTTCCATGGTAGTAATTTTGGACATATTCTTCGTGAAGCGGTCCGAACTGCAGAGGAAGAAGGAAAGGCAACCGTTTTCGGTTATCGAGTAAACGATCCGGAGCGTTATGGAGTTGTGGAGTTTGACCATATGGGACAAGCTGTAAGCATAGAGGAAAAGCCCCAAGAACCTAAATCAAACTATGCTGTTGTAGGATTATATTTTTACCCAAACAAAGTGGTAAGTGTGGCAAAGACCATTAAGCCTTCCGCACGCGGCGAATTAGAAATTACTACAGTCAACCAGCGTTTCCTAACAGATAGAGAACTGATGGTTCAAACTTTGGGCATAGGTTTTGCTTGGCTCGATACAGGAACGCATGACAGTTTGAGCGAAGCGTCCACGTTTATCGAAGTGATAGAAAAGCGCACTGGTCTGAAGGTGGCTTGTTTGGAAGGAATTGCTTTAAAAAATGGTTGGATTACGCCTGAGCAACTCTGCAAAATGGCACGCCCCATGGAGAAGAACCAATACGGTCAATATCTACTAAAATTAGCCAAGTCCACTCATTAGAAAGATGGAGTGATTCACTCGTGTGATGGGGTGTACGCCTCACGTTGCGTTTATAGATCAAGGTTTAAGGTTATAAAGTTACTTTCATTGGTTGTTATGCACTTTCTGTAGGTTAGTTACATTTATAACCTTAAGCCAGATAGCCTAAATGAAGTTCCCACATAGTTAGTCAATAATCTTTTCATCCGGGAGCAAAGCAACTTTAAACCACATAACCTTTAGTTCATGCATTAATTGAGTAATAAACAAAATCAAATATACAAAAGGCCCATGACAATAGCCGTAGACTTTGATGGAACCATAGTAGAGCACCAATATCCTGCCATAGGCAAAGAACGTCCCTTCGCCACAGCCACTTTACGTCAACTAATAAAGGACGGACACAAATTAGTTCTTTGGGGTGTGCGTGAAGGTGAATTGTTGGAACAAGCCGTAAAATGGTGTGAGGAGCGCGGTGTATATTTCTATGCAGCTAATCAAGATATCGGAGAAAACGACAAAGATATGCAAAAATCCAGTTCGTATAGCCGAAAATTGAAGGTGCAGATGTTTATTGATGACCGAAACGTTGGCGGCTTACCGGATTGGGGTGTTATTTATCAACTGATTACGCACAAGCTTAGTTTGGAGCAGTACTATCAAAAACAGTTGGCTGAAATCACACCTCGAAAAAAACCGTGGTGGAAACGGCTCTTTTAAATTCATCGGAGATTAAACATTCAGGTTAAAGCTCTGGATATTGATTATCCGTAAAGCCAAATCCATCTCCAACAACTTTCTCCTGCCAAACAACACATACTCTTGTAACTTCCATGAACCTACCTAATGCCCATCAGCAGAAAGAATTGGATGAATTTACAGTCCAAGATCAAAATATCACCTCCCTTATCTTGATGGAGCGAGCTGCTTTAGAAGCAGCACGTTTCATTGCAAAAACTTACCCACAGATGCAGCGTCCCATTGTGGTCTTTGCCGGACCGGGTAACAATGGAGGAGATGGTTTGGCACTTGCCAGACTGCTTTATGGAATGGGCTATGCCACCATTCAGGCATATCTTTTCAATACTAAAGGAACAATCAGTACAGATTGTCAAAAAAATGCTGAGCGACTTCGAGAGGAATGCCCCCAGGTAACTCTTATTGAAGTGGCTCAACAATTTGAAGCTCCTTCAATTGGACCTGAGACGCTGATTATTGACGCATTGTTCGGAATGGGCATTAACAAACCGTTGGGAGGTGGCTTCGCAGCCCTTGTCAAGTTTATCAATGCTTCCGGTGCTGAAGTTGTTAGTTTGGATCTTCCTTCCGGTTTGATGTGTGAAGACAACACATACAATTCCCCTTCTGCCATTGTCCGTGCCACCCACACTCTCGCAATAGGTCTTCCCAAACTGGCACACATTCTTGCAGACACGCAGGTCTATGTCGGACAGATGCATCTGCTTGACATACAATTAGCTTCGCATTTTCCGGGTGAGGAAGAAATAACCTTTCATATCACGGAAAAAGATTATATCAAATCCCTTCTCAAACCACGTCCGACTTTTGGACACAAAGGAACATTTGGCAATGCGTTGCTCATTGCCGGTAAGTATGGCATGGCCGGTTCGGCAGCCTTGGCAGCACAAGCATGTTTGCGAACGGGCGCCGGAAAAGTTACGGTTCATACCCCCACGTGCAATAATGACATTCTTCAAATCAAGATTCCCGAAGCCGTTCTCCAACACGATGCCAATGAACACATTTTTACCACTCCGGTAGGCACGGATGCTTTTCAGGCATTGGGAATTGGTCCCGGGCTTGGTACCGACAAGCGCACAGCTTTGGCTTTTATTGAACAAATCAGCCATACTGCCATTCCATTGGTAATTGATGCCGATGCCATCAATATATTGGGCAACCACAAAGGCTGGATTCAGCAAGTGCCTCCCCATAGCATCTTTACTCCCCATCCGGCAGAGATGAAGCGTTTGGGAATCTGTAACCCCGACTCCTTCAGTATTCTTCTGGAAGCCATGAGTATGGCACGCAAGAATCGTTTTTACATTGTCCTCAAAGGACACTATACAGCCATTTGCACACCCGAGGGGCACGTTCACTTCAATCCGACGGGCAATTCCGGCATGGCCACAGCCGGTAGTGGAGATGTTTTGACGGGCATCTTGACCGCCCTGTTAGCTCAAGGCTATACGGAAGAAGAAGCCTGCCTTTTGGGCGTATATCTCCATGGCTTGGCAGGTGATATTGCCGCTCGCACTTTGGGAGAGCACTCTCTCACGGCCTCCGATATGATTCGAGCATTGCCAAAGGCATTTGCCGAACTGAAATAGATAATAAAGTACAATTTTAGCAGCGGTAGAAAGTTCTGTCGTTGCCTCAAAATTCTCTTAGTATGAAACAGACGTTACTCATTGCGACCTTGTCTGTTCTGTCGCTGCAGGCAACAGCCCAAACGGAAGTAACAGACTATAAACCCGGCATCACGACCGAAGGTATCACCTATTTCTTGCCGCAAACGCGCGTTCGGGTAAACGTTACGGTAGAGAAAACCCACTACGAAGCCGGCGAATATTGTGAATATGCCGAACGTTATCTGCGCTTGAAGGATGTGCCTCAAACAGCTTATGATGAATGGGAAATCAAGGAAGTTCACCTCACTTCCTACGGCGTAGCCGATCCCACACACACTTATAGCATCAAGATGCGTGGTAAAACTTCCGCTCCGCTTGTCAGCCTCACGGCAGATGGCCGCTTGCTCAGTGTAAATGCTCCAGCCAATTTATCCGAACCCGTTTTGCCGCAAGCAGGCTTTGGGGTAGAAAAGCACGCAACAGCCAAAGGAGCCAATTTTAAAACAGAAGAAATTCTTGCCGCGGGCAGCACAGCCAAAATGGCAGAGCTTGCAGCCAATGAAATCTATGATATCAGAGAAAACAGAAGTCTTTTGACCAAAGGCCAGGCCGATTTTATGCCAAAAGATGGCGAACAACTTCGTCTGATGCTTGCCAGCCTTGACACCCAGGAAGCAGCTCTGCTCCAGTTGTTCCAAGGTACTTCTACCACTCAAACGCAAAATATCGTTTTCGACATCATCCCCACACACGATACAGAAGCCCAAACACTTTTCTGCTTCTCTCGATATTTAGGCGTTGTTGATGCTGATGATCCTGCAGGAAAACCGGTGTTATATACTATAAAGGATTTGCATTCTCTACCAGCTGAAGTTCCTGTTTCGGAAAAAGAGAAACAACGCCGGGAAGTTGAAGACCTACGTTATGTAGTGCCCAGCCGGGTTCAAGTCATCGTTTTTGACGAAAGCCGGCAATATACTTCCGACACCTTCCCTATGGCACAGTTCGGACGCATCGAGCATCTGGGCGGTGATTTGTTCAATCGAAAGTCAGCCACCCGTGTCCAGTTATCCCCTGTAACCGGAGGAATTGTCAAGATTGAAGCTGAAAAGCCGGAATAATTTTAAGTCCTCTGTTGAATGGAACGTCGTAAGGAAGAATCCATTGGCAATGTCATTCGTCGTTTCCTTCGGATGTCCGGGCTTGAAACGCCGCTTGGCGAACATCGGATAGTGGAATTATGGCCCGAAGTGGCAGGAGCAGCTGTTGCGCGTTACACCCTTGATTTACGGATATACAATCGTAAATTGTACGTAAAGCTAAGTTCGGCAGTATTGCGCAGTCAGCTTTCGCTTCAGCGCACAGCACTTGTCCAATCACTCAATCAGCGTGCGGAAGGTTCGTGGATTGAAGATATCGTTTTCACTTAGCCAATCGCATCAAGCGATTGAGTATTGAGGTTATAAAGAAACTGTTGAAAAAGCTCCTCCTTTAGGATAGTAGCTTTCCAACAGTTTCTTTTTATAATCTAAAGCTTATGAATTCACAAGCATTACTTGGTAGTTTCAGCATCCTCCTCATCTCTGCGAAGCACTACTGCCGAGCGTGCAGGAATATACAGTTTCAGCCAACCCTTTCCGTCGCGTTTGAGAAGCGGGTCGAAGTTAGTGAAATGGCGCATGCTATCATCAGCCAAGCCATTGCCTCCATACGCCGGTGCATCCGTGTTAAGAACCACATCGTAGGCACCTTCGGGAACCATAAAGCCATAGCCTTCGTAAGAGCGAACGGGTGAGAAGTTAAACACAAACACCAGCGGTCCACGGGCAAAAGCCAAAATTTGGTCGCCGTCGTTGTGCCAAATCTCCTGCACGGGCAATTTACGAATGTCGGGGAACGAACGCAACAGGTGAATCATATCGCGGTCGAAGTCGCCGAGCAGATGATAACAAAGCTCCTGATTATCCACCAGGTTCCATTGCCTGCGGGCATATTTATAGCTCCAGCCGTTACCCTCTCGGGGGAAATCAATCCATTCAGGATGTCCGAATTCGTTACCCATAAAGTTCAGGTAACCACCGTTGATAGTCGATGCCGTAACCAGACGAATCATCTTGTGAAGTGCAATACCCCGATGAACCGTTCCGTTTTCGTCACCTTTTCGGAAGTGCCAGTACATATCCGCATCGATGAGTCGGAAAATGAGCGTTTTGTCGCCCACCAATGCCTGGTCATGACTTTCGCAATAAGATATGGTGCGTTCGTCAGCGCGGCGATTGGTTATTTCCCAGAAAATGGAAGAAGGTTTCCAATCCTCGTCGCGACATTCCTTGATAGTCTTAATCCAATAGTCAGGCACGTTCATCGCCATGCGATAGTCAAATCCGTAGCCACCGTCCTTGAATGGCGCAGCCAATCCCGGCATGCCGCTTACTTCCTCAGCGATTGTAATGGCAGAGGGCTTCACTTCATGAATCAGCAGGTTAGCCAGTGTGAGATAGCAGATAGCATTGTCATCCTGATGTCCGTTGAAATAATCTCCATAGCCGCAGAAAGCCTCTCCCAAGCCGTGGCTGTAATAGAGCATAGACGTTACACCATCGAAGCGGAAGCCGTCAAAGTTATATTCCGTCAGCCAGAACTTACAGTTAGAGAGCAGGAAGTGCAACACTTCGTTCTTGCCATAGTCAAAGCAAAGGCTGTCCCATGCAGAATGTTCGCGGCGGTCGCCGGGATAGAAAAATTGGTTCGGGTCGCCGGCATAGTTTCCCAAGCCTTCTATCTCATTTTTCACGGCATGGCTGTGAACGAGGTCCATGATGACCGTGATGCCCGCCTGGTGAGCAGCATCGATGAGTTGTTTCAATTCATCCGGAGTACCAAAACGGCTGGAAGCAGCAAAGAAGGAGCTGACGTGGTAACCGAAGCTGCCGTAGTAAGGATGTTCTGCGATAGCCATAATCTGAATACAGTTGTATCCATCGGCAATCACACGAGGCAGCACATTCTCCCGAAATTCGTTGTAGCTTCCCACTTTTTCAGCATCCTGTCCCATGCCGATATGGCATTCGTAGATAAAGAGCGGAGCCTTTTTGGGTTTAAAGTTCGGTTTTTTCCAAACGTAAGGTTCAGCAGGGTCCCACACCTGTGCACTGAAGATTTTCGTTTCTTCGTCCTGCACCACGCGGCGGCTCCATGCCGGCACTCTTTCTCCTTGTCCGCCTTCCCAATGCATGGAAAGCTTGTAAAGATCCAGATGTTTCAGCGCGCGGAGTGGGAGTTTGAGTTCCCAGTTTCCAGTTCCTTCCAAACGTTTGAAGGCATATTGAGCCTCTTCTTTCCATCCGTTGAAATCGCCGATAAGGTAGATAGCCGTGGCGTTGGGTGCCCATTCGCGCAAAACCCATTGTCTTGCTGTACGATGGAGGCCGAAGTAAAGATGTCCGTCGGCCATTTCAGCCAATTTTCCTTTACCTCCGGTCAGCTCGTTCAGTTTCCAGAGCGCATGGTCATGTCGTCCTTGGATAGCACCTTCAAAAGGTTCCAGCCAAGGATCGTTCTTAACCAGATTGATGTGCTTAGGCGCAGCCTTCTTGGCCACACGTTTGGCCGCCGGTTTGCGGGCAGCGGCCGTTTTTTCGTTTTTTGCTTTCATGGTATCATTCAGATTGATAATGATATATGCAGGTTATGATGAAACTCTCAGAACCGAGTGATGGGCTTATTGCACCACGCGCCCATAGGAATATTCTCCTTTTTTTACCACGTTGCCGTTGGCATCATACTCCACGTATTTACCGTGTTTTTGTCCATGAGAGTAAACACAATCGATGCGCGTTCCGTCAGCACGCACTTCCACTGATTTTCCGTCGCGTTTACCTTCTTTGAAGGTACCTTTAAAGCGTCCCCCATTGGCATATCGCAACACGCCCTCGCCGTCCATTTGATTATTTTTCCATTCCCCGTTGTATTCGTCGCCGTTTTTCCATTTGTAAACGCCGCGACCGTGCATCATATTGTTCTTCCAACCACCGGTATACGTCGCCACCCCTTTCCAGTGGAAGGTACCTTGCCCACTCTGTTCACCGTTGACAAAGGCCCCCACGTAGCTGTCGCCATTAGCAAAGCGGAACGTGCCTTCGCCCGTGCGTTCCCCCATCAGATACTGACCTTCGTACACATCGCCGTTGCGGAATTTATAGATACCCCTACCCTCCTGCATGTCATTCTTCCATTCACCGGTATAAGTGTCGCCGTCAGCATAGATATAGGTACCTCGTCCGTTGCGTTGGTTATTGGCCCAGTTTCCATCATAGCGTGAGCCGTCGTTCCAGTCGAAAACACCTTTACCACATTTCTGGTCCTCCGACCATTCGCCACGATAGTAAGCCCCGCTTTTGTAAGTATAGGTACCCTTGCCATTGCGCTTGTCATCCTTCCAAGTACCCTCATACACATCGCCGTTGTAATAATACATCACCCCCTGCCCTTCTTTTCTGTTTCTGAACCACAATCCCACGTAGCGGTTATTGTTCACAGCATAAAATGTGCCGCGTCCGTTGCGTTCGTTCTTGGTCCAGTTTCCTTCATAGCGTGAACCATCAGCGGCAGTGAAAGAGCCTTCGCCCTGCCTCAATCCTTTCACAAATGAGCCTTCATAGGTATCACCGTTTTCATATTGCACTTTGCCTTTGCCTCCGGGTTTACCTGAAATGAGTTCGCCGGTATAGATACCACCATCTTTCAGCGTACATGACCCCACCACAATTTTTTGAGCATGAAGGCCAATCAGTCCGCAGCAGGCTAAACATATCATTGCCAATTTTCTTTGCATAATATTGGATATGGAAATAAAACTGTTATTGTGTGATGCACCAGAATACTTAAGAATTAGCCAAAAACGCTTCTGCACGTTTCAAATCGTCAGGCGTATCAATGCCAATGGTTTCAACATCCGTCGTGCCCACCTTGATACGAAGCCCCGCTTGCAGCCAGCGCAACTGTTCCAGCGACTCGCAACATTCCAGTCTGCTTTGGGGCATGGAAGCTATGCGTTTCAACACTTCAGCCCGGTAGGCGTAGAGTCCGATGTGTTTGAGATACGTGTGCTTGGCCGGCCATTCCTCTTGGGGTACCCCTCTCAAATACGGAACGACACTTCGAGAGAAATAGAGGGCAAAACCATCGTCCGACACAACCACTTTGGGCGAATTAGGGTTAGCCACCTGTTCGTAAGCCGCATCTGTCGGGAAAGGCTTTACCAAAGTGGCTATTTGTGTTTCCGGGTCGTTGAAACATTCCATGAGCGCGCGCAGCTGGGAAGCTGCAATGAAAGGCTCATCCCCCTGCACATTGACCACCACGTCCGCATCGCCACCCAAATTCCGGAAAGCCTCTTCGCAGCGGTCGGTGCCACTGCGATGCGTGTCGGATGTCATCACCGCCTTACCGCCAAACGCCTCCACCGTGTGGGCTATACGTTCGTCGTCAGTGGCAACACAAACATTGGGAAAGACCTCTACAACCCGTTCGTATACGTGTTGGATAATAGGTTTGCCTCCCAACAGGGCCAGCGGCTTGGCTGGAAAACGAGTGGAAGCATATCGAGCAGGGATAATGGCAATAAAGTTCATTGTATGAAAATGCGTTTGTCAGAAAAGAATGAGATGGAACTTAAAAGCGACTTCTCAAACCCTCCTGAATGAATGGTATATAAGAACGATGGACATGGAAAACCCACATCCGAAAGGATTATTCAAAGTACTTGTCAGCAACCGATTTATTTTTCGATTTCGCCGCCGGGTCCGCCGGTTCCGCATTGGCATTTCCACCTTCAGCATCTCCGGAAGCTTCTCCTTCATCAGCGTTTCCTTCCTGTTCGGCATGGGCTCGCTTGCGGCGTTCCACCACGGTAGCAGGAATTTCAAAGTCCGCCTCCTGGTCGTAACCCAAGGAACGGTCGGCGTAGACACGTCGCATATAGAGGGCCCATACCGGGAGAGCCGAAGCTGAACCCTGGCCGATAGCGGTCGAATTGAAGTGAATGTCGCGTTCATCGCCACCCACCCACACAGCGGTTACCAACTGAGGCACGCAACCTACAAACCAACCATCGGAGTTATCGTTTGTGGTGCCAGTCTTGCCCGCAATGGGATTTTCCAAATGATAGGTATAACGCAATCGGCGGCCTGTGCCGTAATCAATAACAGCCTTCATCATGTCAATCATGTTGTAAGCCGTCAGTTCGCTGTACACCTCATTGGTACGCGGTGTAAATTCCGCCACAATGTTGCCTTCGTTGTCTTCAATACGAGTAACCAACAGCGGAGCACGGCGAATGCCTTTTTGCACAAAGGTAGTGTATGCCGATGCCAGTTCTGCAGGAGTGATGTCGCAAGTGCCGAGGCAGAGCGGTAACGAAGGATACATGTTACAGTTGGCCACGCCCAAATCGTACAAGTCGCGCACCAATCCCTGACCCGTCGGGTCAATTTGGTACATCAATCCCGCAGTAACCCAGTTGTTCGATTGGCTCAGGCCCCATTTGAGCGTTACTTCCGACCCATAACGGGCGCGACTGCCATTGCGAGGCGTCCAATTGCCATAAGTACGTTGCACGTTCAGGATGGTTGTTTCAGGAGTCATGCCACCTTGCAGCCCCATGGCATATACAAACGGCTTCATGGTTGAACCGATTTGTCGTCGTCCAACCATGGCCATGTCATATTGGAAGTGAGAGAAATCCAATCCCCCAACGTATGCTTTTACCTGTCCGGTTTGCGGATCCATAGACACTAAGGCCGAGCGCAGGAATTTCTTGTAATACAAGATAGAATCCTTGGGAGTCATGATGGTGTCCACCTCTCCGTGATAGGTAAACACGGTCATGGGCACTTTGGTGTTGAACGATTGGTCAATATCCTCGTCTGTTGCCCCCGAAGCCTTCAGCAAACGGTAACGTTCCGACTGCCGTATGGCATGACGGATGCGTTTTTTCACATCGGCCCGGCTCAAATCAGCACTATAAGGATAATTAGGAGAACTGCGTCGCTCTGCCTCAAACAAAGGTTGCAGTTTTCCGGCCAATTGCTTTCTGACCGCCTCTTCGGCATACCGCTGCATTCGCGAATCGATGGTAGTGTACACCTTCAAACCGTCGGTGTAGATATCATAGTTAGAGCCATCGCGCTTATGGTTCTTTTTGCACCAGCCGTAGAGCGGGTCCGTAGCCCACTTCAGCGAGTCTTCATAATATTGTTGTCTTTGCCAGCCTTGGTAATTGCCGGCGACAGGTTTGTCCGCCATCATGATGCGTCGGAGATACTCTCTCAAATAGGCTCCGGGCCCCACTTTGTGGTCCACCCGATGAAAATTCAATTTGAGAGGTTCGTCTTTTAAAGTGGCATATTCTGCTTCGGTAAGTTTACCCGCTTTGACCATCTGCTCCAGCACCACATTGCGCCGGTTGCGGCATCTTTCCGGTTCGCGCACAGGATTGAAATAAGAAGGGTTTTTACACATTCCCACCAGCGTAGCACTTTCGCAAAGCGTCAGGTCGTGAGGTGATTTTCCGAAATAGACGCTTGCAGCTGTCTTGATACCAACGGCATTATGGAGAAAGTCGAAATAGTTCAGATAGAGCGTCAGTATCTCTTCTTTGGTGTAATGGCGTTCCAATTCCACGGCAATGACCCACTCAATGGGCTTCTGCATCAAACGTTGCAGGGTAGTTTCCGCTGTTTCGGAATACAGCTGTTTCGCCAACTGTTGCGTAATGGTGCTACCGCCTCCCGCTTCACGATGGCCCATCAATCCCCTTTTTACCACGGCTCGCATCAAGGCCCGAGTGTCGATGCCTGAATGTTCGTGGAAACGCACGTCTTCTGTGGCAACCAAAGCTTCAAACACATGGGGCGATATGCTGTCATACCCCACAAAAACGCGGTTCTCACTGCGCGACCAAGTCCCCATCAGCCGCCCGTCGGCACTAAAAATCTGCGTAGCAAATTTACTGATGGGACTTTGCAGTTCGGCAATAGGGGGCATATAGCCTATCCATCCGCGTTCCACGCAGACAACGAAGCCCACAATCAGCAGTATAATCAGGGCATAAGTTCCCCATAATATTTTGACTAACTTTTTTCTCATAGTTCACTTCGGGCAGTAAGCTTTACTTTCGTTGAAGCATCGCCTGTATTTAGGTTTACTGCACTTCACAGTGCAAACTTACATAAATCTCTGCAAACTTTTGGCTTTGAACATCTACAAAATAAAATCTTTCGTAACCCTATGTGAATACACGCATACAGAAAGCACAATGGAACTTTCAACCGGAGTGATTTCGGATGTTTTATTGGATTTCTGTTTGGAGGTAGCTGGATGGTTTCACCGGTTCGCCACTTGCTTCTTCAAAGTCAGGGACTTTTTTTGTCAAGTGGCGGAGTTGTAAAAAATAGTCCGGAAGTATTTGCTATGTATTCTTGGATGAAGAATGTTTCATTTTACTCCATTATATATATACGTGTTTTCACCTTTGAAAAAATGGTTCAATCATTCATCATAGGCTTTTTCTATTTGAAAATCAGCGTTATAAGCATGATACTTTTTATTTTCATAGTTTCATCCTTTAAACGCACCTATCTTGTCTACCTACCCCATCATACACCGCTTCATTGGTTATGCTCAGCCACAAATGAATGTTATGAATAGTTTGAAATGCGAATCATTCATACGTAATCCAACTGATTATCAGCATAAACATAATAACTATGAAGGATTGAACCTTTTTTTCAAGGTAAGAAATACGTATATATAAGGGATTTCAACCTCCTTAAATTTTGGAAAAGCATGAGGGTATCGGGTTATGCTCGCAATGCTCCCGGTTCATAAGGTTAATAAGTTACGCTGATATGTAATGCTGTCTAACATCCATTGTACACCACTTATCAATACTTCAGTTTGTTCCTAATGGTTGCCCTGAGTCAATCGGGTTACAGATAGGATGCTCAATAAAAACAGCCACAACGGACCTTAGCTGAGAAAAACTTATTACTTTTGCAATAATTTTAAATTTCTCCGTTTTATACTTAAAACAGACTGCGTATGGGAGTGGCCTTCAGCGGCATGCCCCAATACCTTTTTTTAATCACACATGAAACTCAAACGAATACTCCTCACGCTCACCCTTTTGATGGGTGTCATGTTCAATGTATCAGCCCAATCGTCCATGACCGACAATCAGGTGATGCAATTCATGATTAAGGAAAACGAACGGGGCACACCACGTGCGGAAATTGTGACCAAACTGATTGAAAGAGGCGTTACCATTGAACAAATCAAGCGCATCCGTGATAAATATGAGAAACAGCAGTCCGGAACGGTGGTGGGCGCAAAGGATATCAGCGGCGTAAGTAACGACAAAAAACGTCTGCGTTCCAACTACTCTGAGGAGGATGAGGTGCTCGGCAACAACCAGCGCAAAGCCCTCCAGAAGAAGGTGAACACCAGTCTCCTGTCGGAAAAACAGCGCAAAGCTTACGAACGCGAACGCAGGGATTCCTATCTGGACGAAATGGAGTCCATCCTACCTGACTCATTGGAAGGGTTGCAAATGCCCTATGATGCTTACGACTTGAAGGAGAATAAAGGTAAAAACGTTTTTGGCCGAAATATTTTCAACAACAAGTACCTGACATTTGAGCCGAATATGAACATTGCCATGCCGCAGGACTATCGCTTAGGACCCGGCGATGAAGTATTCGTGGATGTGTGGGGAGCTTCACAGCAGCGTTTTGAGTGTACCGTCTCGCCTGAAGGCGTCATCAACATCGACAATTACGGACCGGTTTATGTGGACGGTCTGACCTTGGCGCAAGCCAATCAGCGATTGCGTTCCACCCTCGGACAACGCTACGGGGGCTCGAACATACGCCTCACGGTGGGACAGACCAAAACCATCACCGTGAACGTCATGGGCGAAGTCATGGTGCCCGGCACTTACACGCTGTCGGCCTTTGCCACCGTGTTCAACGCTTTGTACATGGCCGGCGGTACCAACGAAATCGGTACCCTGCGCAACATCAAGATTTACCGCAATGCCCGGCTCATTTCCACTTGCGACATTTACGACTACATACTCGGCGGCAACATGAAGGGCAACGTTCGCCTTTCCTCCGGCGACGTGATTATTGTGGAGCCTTACGAATGCTTAGTTGAAATTACAGGTAAGGTGAAACGCCCCATGTTCTATGAAATGAAGCAAAGCGAGAGTGTGGGCACACTCATCGGCTATGCGGGCGGTTTTACAGGCGATGCCTATCAATCCCAAGTGCGCCTCGTTCGTAAGACGGGCGGACAGTTATCCGTGTTCTCTATTGATGATTTTGAAAGGAACTCTTTCCAGTTGGCCGACGGCGACTCGCTTTTTGTTGACAGCGTGTTGCAACGTTACACCAACATGGTGGAGGTGAAGGGAGCCGTGATGCGTCCCGGTATGTTCCAAATGGATGGCGGCATTACCACTGTGCGCCAACTCATTGAGGCTGCCGGCGGATTGAGCGAATATGCCTTTTCTGCACGCGGCATGATACATCGCAGGCTTGAAGACCGGTCGTTAGAAGTCGTTTCTCTCGACATCAAAGGCATTATGGAACACAAAGTGGCCGACGTGGCCCTGAAAAATGAGGACGTGCTCTTCATTCCTTCACAACAGACCATACAGGAGGAAAAGATACTGACCATCAACGGTGAAATCAATTATCCCGGTACCTACGAATATGCCGCCAACACCACGCTCGAAGATTTCATCCTTCAGGCCGGTGGTCTCAAGGACGCAGCTTCCGTGGTCAAAGTGGACGTTTCGCGCCGGTTACGAGACAGCAAATCAATGCAGGCCAGCACGCAGGTGGCGCAGTCATTCACGTTTTCTCTGAAAGACGGATTTGTGGTAGACGGTACTCCCGGCTTTGTGCTGGAGCCTTTTGACGAAGTGTTCGTCAGACGCTCTCCCGGTTATGTGGAACAACAACACGTCACGATTTCCGGCGAAGTAGCATTTGAAGGAACCTACGTACTGGCCAGCAAAGGTATGCGCCTGAGCGATTTGGTCAAATCCTCCGGCGGACTGACCAAGGAGGCTTACGCCCAAGGAGCCCACTTGGAGCGATTGCTCACACCCGAGGAAAAGATTAAGCAGGAAACCATGATCAAGCTCGCCGTGAGTGGCGACTCTGTAGACACTCGCTTGTTGGATATGGGCGACAAACAGATGGTCGGTATTGACCTGGAGAAAGCGTTGCAAAATCCCGGCAATGATAAATGGGACATTGTGTTGCGCGAGGGCGACCGGTTGGTGGTTCCCCAGTATTCCAACACCGTTTCCATCAACGGGCAAGTGATGTATCCCAACTCCGTGGCCTATCGTGCCGGTGCAAAACTATCATACTATATAGACCAAGCCGGCGGCTTCGGCATGCGCGCCAAACGCAAGCGCGTGTTTGCCGTCAACATGAATGGCACAGTCACCCGTGTGCGCTCTTCCAAGGACATTACGCCGGGCTGTACCATCCTTGTTCCCTCCAAAGCACGCAAACGCAACATGACGCTTGGCGAAATCGTATCTATCGGTACCATGACCGCTACGCTGGGTACTGTGATTGCCACATTGCTCAAATAAGCTGAAATGCTATCGTGTAACGCAGCGTGTAATGTTGCGATACTATCAAGCTGGATATGACCGGCTAAAACAAGGGCGTAGCCATCAGGAATGTTCTTCCCGGTGGCTACGCCCCGTTTATAGGTAAGTATTTCAAGTTACGGAGGTTATGAGTTTTAAGGTTATGAGGTTATAAAGTTACTCGTTGGGCTACTTTGACTGCGGCAAACAGTATTATTATAACCTCATAACCCTGGGAGCGAAGCGACCAAATTCTTATATCCTTCAACTTTCGAAACTTCCGAAAGTTGAATAAGTATGTATTATTCCACAGAGTCAGCAGTGTCCTCCAATTCGCGGAGCCATGCTGCGACACTTGCATCGGAAGGCATGCGCCAGTCGCCACGCGGACTGAGAGAACAGCTTCCGACCTTGGGACCATCGGGCAGACAAGAACGCTTGAACTGCTGGCTGAAAAAGCGACGGTAGAATACGGTAATCCATTTTTGAATTACTTCAGCCGGGTATGCCGTTGTACCATTGCTTCCGTCGAAGGCACGACGAGCCAGGAACAATACTTTCTGCGGACGGAAGCCGAAACGCAGGGTTTGGTAAAGGAAGAAATCGTGCAGCTCGTAGGGACCGACAAGGTCCTCCGTTACTTGCGAGATATTACCCTCCTCATCGGCCGGCAAAAGCTCCGGACTAACCGGTGTATCAACAATGTCGAGCAAGGTGCGACGCACGCTGTCATCCTCCATGCCGTTGGCAGCCCAGCGTACGAGATGACGCACTAATGTTTTCGGAATAGAGGCATTGACTCCGTACATACTCATATGGTCACCGTTGTAGGTGGCCCAACCGAGAGCCAATTCGCTCAAATCGCCAGTTCCCACCACGAAACCGCCGGTTTGTCCCGCCGCATCCATCAGGATTTGGGTGCGCTCGCGAGCTTGCGCATTTTCGTATGTGAGGTCATGCACTTGGATGTCGTGTCCCAAATCGTTGAAATGCAGCGTGACGGCATCGGCTATACTGATTTCACGCATCGTAACGCCTAGCAATTTCATGAGGTTGACGGCGTTGGTGTAGGTGCGGTCTGTTGTACCAAAACCGGGCATCGTAATTCCCACAATGCCGCGACGGTCGCGACCGAGGAGGTCAAAAGCGTGCACTGCTACAAGCAATGCGAGCGTGCTGTCCAAACCGCCACTGATACCCACCACCACCGTTTGGGCCTGAGTGTGTTCGATGCGACGTGCCAAACCGGCACTCTGAATGTTGAGAATTTCGGCACAGCGACGTTCCAAGGCTTCCCCCTTGGGAACAAATGGCAACGGTTCTACCCTGCGGGTAAGTTCAAAAGGTACATGAGTTTGATACGGCTCCAACTCAGTCAGATGGAAAGGAGGCAACGAACGAAGCGTTGCCGGCTCGGTAAACGTAGTGTTTACCCTGCGCTCGGCACGCAAACGTTCCACATCAATCTCACTATAAATGATTTGGCCTTTCATAGAGAAACGTTCGGCTTCGGCCAGCATGTGGCCATTTTCGCAGATATATGCACGACCGCTGAAGACCAAATCCTGTGTGCTCTCGCCATAACCGCATCCGGCATAAACATATCCGGCCAGCAAACGGGCACTCTGATTGATGATAAGGCTGCGAAGGTAGGCCGTTTTACCCACTAACTCATTGCTCGCACTGAGATTGAATATGATATCTGCACCTCGCAGCGCCTGAAAACTGCCGGGGGGAACGGGGGCCCAAAGGTCCTCACATATTTCAATGCCGAAGGTGCAGTGGGAAGTGCGGAAAAGTTGGTGGGGGCCGAAGGGGATGATTTGACCGCAAAGACGGATTTCGCATCCTTCCTCTAACACATCGCCGGAAGTGAACCAACGCATCTCGTAGAACTCTTTGTAGTTGGGCAAATGCGTTTTGGGTACCAGGCCGTGGATTTTACCGCGTTGAATAACTGCCGCGCAGTTGAATAGTTTATTGTCGTATACTACCGGAACGCCAATGAGGGCTGTAATGCCCAATCCTAAACTGAACTCCATTAACTTGAGCAAAGAGGATTCCGCTTCATCAAGTAAAAGTTGCTGCTGAAACAAATCCTGACAGGTATAAGCAGTTACACAGAGCTCTGGCAAACAGATGATTTCCGCACCTTGGCCATCGGCCATTGCCATCATGTTCTCAATCTGCTGAACGTTGAACGCGCAGTCGGCAACCCGCACTGAGGGAATGCCGGCTGCCACTTTGATAAAACCGTGTTGCATCGTGTGGTGACGTTATATTTTCTACTAATCAAAGAAAGAAATACAAAAAGGGCTGTACCGGTGATGTGATGAAACTCCGAGCGAATAGGATTTGAGGGCTAATCAGTCTCTGTAATCCGACCCTACGCTTTACAGCGCATATCGGCACGCCATTGAACAAATCAGCTGGTCTCGGTTTTCACGTAATTATTGATGAGTATCCCAATCTAACCGGTACAGCCTGTATGGTGATGCAAATATACGTACATCCCCTATTCACCCAAAGTTTTGTCTGCTTTTTTTTGAACGTTCTCCAATTTTTTGAGGATTTTATCAGAAGGGCAATGGGAAACCGGCTTTTCTTACTACATTTACAGCCATTTAGGGGATAACCCGAAACTTGGGTGTAAACCGACCTATATATATAATGTGCGGCCTCGGGCTGTACGTTTTATCCTTAAACTGATAAATCCGTGAAGACCCTGCATTTTGAAATTCCCTATACTACACGATGGGGAGAACATTTGGAAATAATTTATTCTGTTGATGGTGGAAGAGCTGAGACAAAGGTGATGGATACCACCGACGGCAGGTGGTGGACCATTTCACTGCAAGCATCGTCGAGTGCGCGCCATTTACGCCATGTTTATCGAGTAGCAGACGATGAAGGACGTACGCTACGCGCCGAGCGCAATCATTGGCGCGACTTCCGCTTCAATCATCGTTCGGAAGTTTTCTTTGCCGACACATGGGCCGATGAGTGCCTCTCCAATCTATACCATCGCACAGCGTTTTCAGAAAACCTGATGTTGCCGAGAGGAGCAGACAATCTCCACTTAGAACAACTATCCGCAGCTTGTATGCTCCTGTTGCACGCCCTCCCTCCCGGACCCGGAAAGGCGTGGGGGGTAGTCGGAAGCGAATCGGCATGGGGCAACTGGAATCCGAGAAAAGCCCGCCAGTTGCAGCGGACCGGAACGTATGAATATGCCCTACCCCTTACCCGAGCCGACTTTGAACGAGGAGTGACCTACAAATATGTATTGATTGATTTGCTCAATCCCGACAAAACTGTCTGGGAGGACGGAGGCAATCGCACCTTAACTGCACGCCGCACACCGGGCACCGCTTCTGTGATTAGAGAAGACGAGATGCCGCGCATCGCGTTGGAACCGTGGAAAGGAACAGGATGCGTCATACCGGTGTTCTCCTTACGTAGCAAAAACAGTTTTGGCATTGGCGACTTCGGCGACCTCAAGCTGTTTGTGCGTTGGGCAGCTGATACCGGTTTGCAAGCCGTTCAACTATTACCCATCAACGACACCACGCGCATGGGGTCGTGGCGCGATTCTTATCCCTACAATTCCGTTTCTGTCTTTGCCCTCCATCCGATGTACCTCAGCCCTCTTCAGTGGAAAAACACGGCGGCTTACAAGGTTTGCAAGGAAGAGGCTGAAGCGTTGAACGCACTGCCCGAAATTGACTACGAAAAAGTTTTCCGGCTGAAAATGAAGTTTGCCCGTAGTCTTTTCAAGGAAACAGGTATGGCTGTGGTGAAAACTGCTGCCTATAAACAGTTTTGCGAAGAAAACGCCCATTGGCTCGTGCCGTATACACAGTTTTGTGTAAGTCGCGACCGCTACGCCACTGCCGACTTCCGCACCTGGCCGGAACACGACGCCGAACTCCCTCCCACGGAGCTGACATTCTACGCATGTTTGCAATACTGGCTCCATCGGCAGATGATGGACGTACACGAGACAGCACGCACATTGGGAGTATTGTTGAAAGGAGACATCCCCATCGGCATCTGCAAAGACAGCGTGCCCGCTTGGAAGGACGGCCGATTGTTCCATTTCGACGGACAGGCCGGTGCCCCACCCGACGATTTTGCCGTAAAAGGTCAAAACTGGGGATTTCCCACCTATAATTGGGAAGAAATGGCCAAAGATGGTTACCTGTGGTGGCGTCGGCGCTTGGCTCACATGGAGAAATATTTTGACGCATACCGATTGGACCACGTGCTGGGCTTCTTCCGCATTTGGGAAATTCCGACAGATCAGGAATATGGTTTGTTGGGGCATTTCCGCCCCGCCCTTCCTCTTACGAAGGAAGAAATTCAAGGCTTTGGCTTCACGGAGAATGTGGAGCAATTCAGCAAGCCCTTCATCTCTACCGCAAGTGCTGCTGATTTTACTGCACGCTTCGGAACCGTACAGACAGCACGCTATCTCCTGCCTGTGGAAGGCGGTTATACGCTTCAGCCGGCCTACGGCACACAACAACTTATCAAAGAGCGTGTACCCAGCGGCCCATTACAGGACTTCTTGATGCAGTTAGCCACAGAAGTGTTGTTTATTCGCGACAAGGAACAACAAGAAAAATTCCATCCCCGCATTGCCGCACAATTAACTCATGCGTTTGCCACTTTGGACCCTTCCAACCGCGATGCATTCAACAGGCTTCACGATGATTTCTTCTATCGCCGCCACAACGAGTTTTGGGCTGCAGAAGCCATGAAAAAATTGCCCGTCATCACGCAAAGCGTGGACAAGGATAATGAAGTGCTTGCCCTTTACCCGTTTCACGGAAAGGGAATGTTACCTTGTGCTGAAGATTTGGGCATGGTGCCTCCCACTGTGCCTCCCGTACTCCACAGATTAGGGATTTTGACATTGGAAATACAACGCATGCCGAAGGAATACGGTGTCCGTTTTTCCCGTTTAGAGCATAATCCTTATCTCAGCGTGGCCACCATTGCTACGCACGACATGCCGCCCTTGCGGAAATGGTGGACGATGAACAGGGAACAGACTTCGCAGTTTTGGAACGAGGCCCTCGGACATAGCGGCGACGCACCGGCTGAGGCTACGCCGGAAGTCTGCGAAGAGGTAGTAAGCCGGCACATCCAGAGCCCTTCCATGCTGTGCCTGCTTTCTTTACAAGATTTATTATCTATCTCTCCGGAATTGCGCAGTCCGCATCCCGAGAAAGAACAGATAAATGATCCGGCCAACCCAGAACAAAATTGGAACTACCGCATGCACCTCACGCTTGAGCAGCTGATACAAGCCACTGCCTTTAACGAGAAACTCAGAGGACTGGTTAACAGGAAAGATTAGATTGCATTGACGCATACAAAGCGCGCTTTTAATGTCAGGTCGGAAGAACTGTGCTACACATTTCTGGCAAAGTTGCTTCCGCAAGCATTAAAAGCGCGCTTTCTTTGGCAGCATTCCGACATAGCGGAACGGACATCCTTTATTTGATAATGACTTTTCGCCCTCCTACAACGTAGTTTCCCTTAGGTAGTCGCTTCAAGGCATCGGTGAAGGTAGAGGCATGGCGTACCAGTCGGCCGTCCAAAGTAAACACGTCCACAGTGCCGGTGTGTTCACTTTCTAACCGGTCAATCAGTGTGGGGGTGGCATACTGATATAGAGCTACGGCGCTCTGTCCACTGCTGTAACAGGCAAATCGAGGTGCGGAGGCATTGTATTTGATGGCACGCGGTGCGTGATATACGTTGGTAATCAGCGCTGTTCCGCCGGATGAAATATCAATGGTCCATTGCGCTTGTGCTGAAGCTGCATCCGTGGACGTGTGAAGTTTGTTGTCACTCTTCAATAAAGCTAACCACACTTGTTCTGCAGGACTGAAGAATGTCCAGTTGCCTTCCGCTTTTCCCAACACGAAAGCATAGGGCAAATCGTCGGTCCCCGTTTCCGTGGTGATGCATTCAGAAATATCCGTTTCTTCGAGTGAAACGTAATTTCTAATGTCTTTTCCCTGCGAAGCCATGACGGTGTATTGGGAAGGACAAACAATGAGTACTTCTGAGCCGGGTGTGAGTTTGCTATCATCTGTAACCAAAACATAGGTATGCGGCCCTGCGTCACCCCGTCCCTCTACGGTATAAACTGCATTTACTGTGGAACTGATGGCATCATCAAGAACTGCATAGGCTCTGACGCTTACAGTTTCCATTACGGTAAACGTTACGGGAGCCGCTGCGGTTTGTGCGGTTCCTTCATTCAGCGAGTAGCAAATGTAAGCGCCGGGTGTGGCGGACGAGATGGTTACGACGGTGCCTTCAGTGACGAGCCCCGGAGCGGGATTAAAGGTGGGAGCTGCCACGGTGTTGGGCTGTGGGTTGGGTTCTTCGCCACCGCTTTCCGAATAATGGTTGGGGTCGAAAGCTTGGGATGTACGGCTGCCCCATACGTATTGTTCCAATCCGGGATAGTCGATATAGGGATTGCGGTTCTTTTGTATTTTATACACGGCTTCGTTACGAGCCCTTTCCTTTTCGCTGACGGGGTCCTCGGCTGCCCAACGCAGTAGCATGGTCAAGGCCCAATCTGCATAGGCTGGATAGCTGTTACCGGAGAGCATGGGGGAGTCCCACGAGGCTATTTGATTTTCATAGGCCGTGGCCATATAGAAATAGGTGCGGGCAAAATCTCCTTTGTATTCGTCAGCCGGTTCAAAAACGGTGCCGGAATAGCCGCTCACCGTACTCTTCCCCAACTTACTAAACCCTCCGGACGATTGGTAAGTTTCGCCATCGGTTTCACCAAAGGGATAGTTGCTGCGGCGGTTGTTGACATAACCATCGGTGGGGTAAAGATGGAAAAGGTCGGTGTACATGGGCTTGGCGTCATTAAACCAGCTTTTGGGGAAGGAATGCTCTCTGTTGTAAGAGTCGCCCTCGTCGGAATAGTTTCGACCCTGTTCGGAACCTCCCGGGGTGTACGAAGTGATGTTGGAGTACATATCCCAAATTTTCCCATCCTCACGAACGTCTGTCTTTTTGAAGTCTTCCCACAGCTGGCTGTAGCTGCGGGCCGTATGGTCTGAGATAATTTGGTAAAGAGCTGTCTTCAACGTTTTTCCTTTGGTACCATTGGCTGCATCATAATAGCCGTTGGGATTTTGTGCCTGAAGGATACTGCACGCCACCAAGCCGAATAAGAGCAGGAGGCGTTTGCGGAAATGGAATACCATAGAGTAGTTATTTAATGATTGAAAATGGTTTGCGAAAAGAAAATGGAATAAAATCGGATCGTGGAGAGCAGATACTTTGAATGTACTCCTGACACACGCTTGCACAGCAGGCAAAGTTCTCCTTTTTATTCAAATGTGCCAAGTGATATTACGCTATTTACCCTCAACAATCTTTAAAAGGCACGTTTTTGCACGAAAAGGGTAAATGCTCAACGTTTTTTATGTAGTTTTGCATCGCTGAATACTGCTTTACTCATTACCCATGCACAGATATGTTTTTTTCTTTTTGTTCCTGTTATGGTTGCCTCTAACCGTGGCAGCGGAGAAATGGACACCAGAAACGCTTCCTATGGTTCATCTGAAAGATGCGCGGCGATATGTGTGCAACCCTGACGGGGTGCTTTCGCAGGCGGCAGTGGATTCAACCGATTTGCTGCTACAGGCTTTGGAAAAGGAGAAGGGTGTAGAAACGGTGGTGGTGGTGGTGAAACAGTTGGAAGGGGATGACCCTTACGAGTTTGGCATGGGCTTGGCACGTAAGTATGGCATAGGTTCAAAACAGCAAAACTCCGGATTGATAGTCATTCTTGCCACAGAAGACCGCTCTTACCAAATTCTCACCGGTGCGGGATTGGAAGGAACGTTGCCTGATGCCGTTTGCAACCGCATCGAGTGCCGGGTGATGGTGCCGCTATTAAAGCAGAAGCAATGGGACAATGCGATGGTTGCTACTGTCAAAAGTCTGGACAGTTATATCCGTGGCGATGAAACGCTTCAGGCTGCTTTAGGTGATGATGAAGGCGAGGATGAGCTCGTAGGAATTCTATTATCCATGATATTTGGCGGTATATTCCTATTTATTGTTGCCTTACTCGTAGCAAGCAACCAAACCCGTTGCCCACAATGTAAACATACCCGGATGAAAGTGGTGAAACGTCAACGTGTCAAAATGGGAAACGGTCATCATTGGTGCATCTGTTCTACGCTCCGTTGTCCACGCTGTGGTTACGAGAAGAATGAATACAAAGATGAAAACGACGGATTAAGCGGTGGCGTACCTCCTGTGATGATGGGTGGCGGACATCGTGGCGGTTCGTTTGGCGGCATTACCGGCGGTTCCTTCGGAGGAGGCTTCTTTGGCGGAGGAGGTAGCGGTGGCAGGTTTTAACTCTGCGGCTTACAGGATGGGGCATCGCTCATTTCGCTTTGCCTGCACAAAGTCAGAAACATTCAACTTGAAACAATAAACTTTAAGCTATAAATATAAACTTTATCAGATACAATCATGTCAAAAGGAACAATCTCTCTCATTGTAGTGGGCGTTGTAGTGGTGCTGCTCATCGGTGGTTCACTCACAACCTACAACGGTCTGGTGCAAAAGGACGAAGCAGTGGCAACTGCTTGGAGTAACGTGCAGTCGCAATACCAGCGCCGGGCCGACTTGATACCCAATTTGGTCAATACGGTGAAAGGTTATGCGCAGCACGAAAGTGCTACTTTAGAACAAGTGGTGGCGGCAAGAGCCAAGGCTACGCAACTGACCGTGAGCGCCGATGAACTTTCACCCGAAAAGATGAAACAACTTCAAGCTGCACAGGGGGAACTTTCGCAGGCTTTGGGCAGACTGCTCATGATTACTGAAAATTATCCCGACCTGAAAGCCAATGAAAACTTCCTGGATTTGCAGGCGCAGCTGGAAGGAACGGAAAACCGTATCAACGAAAGCCGAAGATTATACAATGAAAGTGTACAAACGTACAATGTGGGCATCCGGCGTTTCCCGGCCAATGTAGTAGCGGGCATGTTCGGTTTTGACAAAAGAACGCCCTTTGAGGCCGAAGCGGGCGCTGAAAAAGCACCTAAAGTAGAGTTCTAATCCGATGACGATAATATAATGACGATGGACAGCAAACAACGATACATGATGCGCGGTGTTTCAGCCATGAAGGAGGATGTACACAACGCCATCAAGCACATTGATAAGGGTATTTTCCCGCAAGCTTTCTGCAAAATTATTCCCGATATCCTGGGGGGCGACCCGGAATATTGCAACATCATGCACGCTGACGGAGCCGGCACGAAGTCGAGCTTGGCATACATGTATTGGAAGGAAACGGGCGACTTGAGCGTGTGGAAAGGTATTGCTCAGGATGCACTGATCATGAACACGGACGACCTGCTTTGTGTGGGTGCGGTTGATAATATTTTGGTAAGCTCAACCATAGGCCGCAATAAAATGCTCATTCCGGGTGAGGTCATCTCGGCAATCATCAATGGCACGGACGAGCTCTTGGCTCAGATGCGCGAAATGGGCATCGGCATCTATGCCACAGGTGGCGAAACTGCTGATGTAGGCGATTTGGTACGCACTATCATTGTGGATTCCACCGTTACTTGCCGCATGAAGCGCAGCGACGTGATTGACAATGCCCGTATCCGTCCGGGCGATGTCATTGTGGGGTTATCTTCGTGTGGTCAAGCTACTTACGAAACTGCATACAACGGTGGTATGGGCTCCAACGGACTGACTTCAGCTCGCCATGACGTTTTTGCCAAATACTTAGCTGAAAAATACCCCGAAAGCTACGACAAGGCTGTGCCGGAGGAGCTGGTTTACAGTGGGCATTATCGCTTGACCGATGCCGTGGAGGGTGCTCCGGTCAATGCGGGGAAATTGGTGCTCTCTCCTACCCGCACCTATGCTCCGGTTGTGAAAAAGCTGCTTGACCTGATGCGTCCGAAAATTCATGGCATGGTGCATTGCACAGGAGGAGCACAGACCAAAGTGCTTCATTTTGTAGGCGATAACTGCCGAGTTGTAAAGGACAACATGTTCCCGGTTCCCCCACTCTTCAAGGCCATCGCTCAGGAAAGCGGAACCGATTGGGCGGAAATGTACAAAGTGTTCAACATGGGACACCGTTTGGAAGTATATCTCGCTCCGGAGGATGCCCAGCAGGTCATTGAGGTCAGCAGAAGCTTCAACATTGATGCACAAATCGTGGGACACATCGAAGAAGGGCCCAAGTCGCTGACCATCCAAAGCGAATTTGGCGAATTTCATTACGCCTAACTAAGAAAATGAGGCAAAGACTGCTTCATTTCCTGAAGAAAAGGTTATAAAGTTGCTGTTGTAATGGCCGTAACTACTGCCGCGATAACGACTTTATAACCTTTAGATTTATCAAAATCCAGAATAATCACCACACACGAGTAATCTTATTAGTACCATACGACCTATGGCTGAAAACAACTCATTGTTGGAAAAGCTCGACGGCCTGCAAGCCCGATTCGAGGAAGTATCCACGCTCATCACCGACCCTTCGGTGATTGCAGACCAACCCCGCTATGTACGATTAACCAAAGAGTATAAGGATTTGGAAGACCTTATGCAGATTCGCAAGGTTTATGCTGATACATTGGCCAACTTGGAAGAAAGCAAATTGATTTTGCTCCACGAGGACGATGCTGAAATGAAGGAAATTGCCAGAGAGGAAGTTGCTGCATGCGAAAAACGCATTCCCGAACTGGAAGAAAGCATCAAACTGATGCTGGTGCCGAAAGACCCGGAGGACAGCAAGAACGCTATCTTGGAAATCCGCGGTGGCACCGGCGGTGATGAAGCCGCACTCTTTGCCGGCGATTTGTTTCGCATGTATACCAAATATTGTGAACGGAAAGGCTGGAAACTGGAAGTGTCGAGTGCCAGCGAAGGTGCTGCGGGCGGCTTCAAGGAAATCGTTTGCTCGGTGACGGGTGCCGATGTGTATGGCACTCTGAAGTACGAAAGCGGCGTGCATCGTGTACAACGGGTGCCGGCAACGGAAACGCAGGGCCGCGTTCACACTTCTGCCGCCACAGTGGCCGTACTGCCCGAAGCTGAAGCTTTCGATGTGGTTATCAATGAAGGAGAAATAAAATGGGACACCTTTCGTTCGAGTGGTGCCGGCGGACAAAATGTGAACAAAGTGGAATCCGGCGTGCGTCTGCGTTACAACTGGAAGAACCCCAATACGGGTGTGGTGGAGGAAATTCTTATTGAATGTACCGAAACTCGCGACCAGCCTAAAAATAAAGAGCGCGCGCTGGCCCGTCTCCGTACTTTTATCTACGACAAGGAACACCAAAAGTATGTTGATGACATCGCTTCACGCCGAAAGACACTCGTGTCAACCGGCGACCGCTCGGCTAAAATCCGTACTTACAATTATCCGCAAGGACGCATCACCGACCATCGCATCAACTACACCATTTACAATTTGCAAGCGTTTATGGATGGCGACATCCAGGATTGCATTGACCACCTCGTAGTGGCAGAAAATGCAGAACGGTTGAAAGAGGCTGAAATGTAACTTTATAATAAAGAAGTGTTCAAGTTTCGCCGATGAGTCAGGATGTGGCGTAAGCGTGCGATAAGATCGGAAGCTTTGTACCACGCACTGTTAAATTCTATACAGTTAAGTAGGTGTTGAAAATTAGTTTATATCATGTGTGCTCTACCCAGGGATGCAGTTAGTTTCTTGTTTTTGAGGGTGCATAGCGGGCTATGTGACCGAAAAAACAAGAAACTAAATGCGCCCAAGAGGGGACAGATGATATATGCAAACTTTGATTAATCATATAAATATAAACTAATTTTAAACACCTACTTATTATCGACGAAACTTGTTCAGCCTTCAGGCCCATCCCGTGACTGTGTGGTAAAAGCAATTCTTTTCATTTTTAACAAACCTATGTTCTTCCGTTTGATTGCCCTATCAGTTTTTTGCCTTAGTTGTCTTATGGCCTGTACCGACAAGCCTAAGAACGATCAGCCGGTAAAAAATGGTGCATTTGCCAAGTCGAGCGAAACGGACGGCCCCAACATGCAACGCATCATGGAGGGCGGCGAACTGATTGTGGCCACCATCAGCGGTCCCGACACGTATTTTGACTATCAAGGCACAGGCATGGGTTTACAATATGCTTTGGCAGAAGATTTTGCTTCTTCCATCGGTGTGGGAGTGAGAGTGATGCTTTTCAACGACACCACAGCACTGGTGCAGGCTTTGCATGAGGGACAAGCCGACGTGATTGCCGTGCAATTACCCGAAACGTTTTGCCGAAAGCACAAGTTGCAGCCGGCAGGTGTAACGCATTCAAAGCCACACACATCCTGGGCCGTACAACCCGAAGCTTCCGACTTGGCAGATGCCCTGCAACATTGGTACAGCGAAGATTTGGAAAGCCGGATGGAAAAGAAAGAAAATGCCCGCTTGCAAGCGCGTCATCAAGTGCGCCGAACCGTCAGGGCACCGTTTATATCGCGTGAAAAAGGCATCATCTCCACTTACGACAATCTGTTCAAACAGGCTGCCGCCCAAACAGGATGGGATTGGCGGTTGATAGCGGCTCAATGTTATCAGGAATCGGGCTTTGACCCCAATGCTGTTTCTTGGGCAGGTGCCAAAGGGCTCATGCAGATTATGCCGGCAACAGCGCGTCATCTGAACTTGCCCGAAGAGCATATATTCAGTGCCACGGAAAACGTGGCCGCCGCAGCCCGCTACATCCGCGAATTGCAAGGGAAATTCCATGATGTGAGCAATCCGGAGGAGAAAGTGAAATTTGTCTTGGCCTCTTACAACGGTGGTGTCGGACATATCAACGATGCACAGGCACTTACGCGAAAATACGGCGGCGACCCTCACCGATGGCAGGATGTGAGCTATTATGTTCAAGGACTTTCACAGCCCCGTTTCTATCGAGACCCTGTGGTTCGCCATGGTTACATGATAGGAAATGAAACGTTTCATTATGTGGAAAACATCATGCAACGGTGGCAACAATACGGCGGTGACGTGCAGCATATTACCACACCATCGCGCCAGCCGGACACACTGCAGCCCAATGCCAACCGTAGCAATGAACCACAGGCACATAAGCGTAACCGTTTCAGCAAAGAACAAAAAATATTGTCGCCGGAGGAATTGGACAAAACCCGTTAAACGTTTTCACAGGTAAACAGATTTAGGTTTTTACCGCCTTTTCTATCCTTCATCATGTTTGAGGAAATCATACAAATCTCCCAACTCCCTGGACCTCCGCGTGCCAGATACGGGCAAATGCTCAACCTCCTGCAGCGTATTTGTGTAGAGCAGTCAGCCACTTTCCAAAGCGACTATGCCACGCTCTTTTCGCGCTTGTTGGCTGTTTGTAACTACTTAGGTATCGACCACCGACCGGCCGACCGTTTCCGACTTCACGCCCGCCGCGTGCTTCAACAGAACTATATTCCTACACCGACCGAAGAAAAGTCTGACTTGGCGGATTTATGCCATTTTATAGCGCAAGTCTACGGTTGTACTATCCCCTCCGAACTTCCCAACCACATTGCCTCGCTCGCTCCCAAACCTGCCGGCAACAAGCTGCATAAGTGCTTGCGGGCTGTCATCGAACGTGTCACCTCGGACCACAGTTTTGAGTGTCTGATTGACGGCGAAACCGGCATGTTCAAAGTTTTTTATGCACAAGCAGACACAGATGAAGAAGCAGTGCCTCCCACAGCCTATTTATATAAAGGAGCCAATGTGATGCTCCTCGATGTGGAACGTCGGGCCGGAACTTCAAATGAACTAACGATATATTGGGCAGTTTTGGAACCCGACTATTTGATTGATGTTACGACGCTCACCGGCACACTCAAGCCGTACGGACACTCCCCGCTGAACTTCCTCATCAACGCTTTCCAGCCTAACGAACCCAATCGCCACATTTTACTGGGAAACATGGCCAATCAATTCATGGACGACTGCATTCATGAAGGACAGCAGGCCGTATTTGATGTTTCGGCGCGTCGCAATTACCGCGACAACCTGTTGGCCTATGCCGGTGTGCCCCAAACGGAAATGAACGCTGCATTCTTTGCAGAAGCGCGCCGGCATTTTAACCACATTCGCCAATCCGTTTGCGAGCGTTTCGTGGCCGACGACATAGGCATCCATCCAGACGATGTACTGTTGGAGCCCTCGTTCATTTGTCCCACTTTGGGGTTACGTGGACGGTTGGACGTGATGACTTCCGACCGCAAACGGGTGCTGGAGTTGAAAAGCGGAAAAGCGGAAACGTTTGGACAGAAACCGAGACCCAGGGAGGAGCATCTCATGCAGATGTCGCTGTATGGAGAAATGCTGCGGCGCAATTTTGGTCTGGGATGGAATGAAATGCAAACCTACCTTTTTTATTCTGCTTATCCCTTGTTCTTCAATGAACGCCGTTCGGCAGCTGCCATCCGCCATGTGCTCCACATTCGCAACGGCATTGTCTGCCTTTTGCATCGCCTGTCCTTAGGCGAGTTTCCCCGCATCCTTCCCCTCCTGACGCCTGAAAGGTTGAACGAGGCCGGGATGAACAACAAGTTTTATCAGCAATACCTGTTGCCTCAACTCGAACGAATAACCCGCCCGTTGCAAATGCTCAGTGGGGATGCTTTGCTCCGCGATTATTTCTCCGCGTATGTGGCTTTCATTGAAAGCGAGCTGTTTTTGAGCAAAACGTGCGACAATCGTCCCGACTCCATCAGGGGTTTTGCTGCTACATGGACTGCCGACACGCGAACAAAACTCCTTGCAGGCAACTTGTTGAACCAACTCACTTTGGAAAAAACCGACAAGGACGAATTGGGAGGCATAACGACCTTGCATTTCATCTTGCCGGCACACAATGAAGACTTCATACCCAACTTCAGTGAAGGAGAGTTGGTGCAGGTCTACGAAGCAGGAGAGCCTGATGCCAACGTCACTAACCGTCAGCTTTTTCGCGGAACCGTTACCCATCTATCTCCCGACAGACTGACCATCTCGCTGTTTTATCCCCAGCGAAGCGAACAACTCTTTTCCCAAGCAACGCATTATGCTGTAGAACATGATGCCACCGACAGCCCATCGGCCCAACAACGCCGCAATCTCTTTTCACTTCTCACAGCCACGCCCCGACGGCGCGACTTGCTCCTGGCTCGCCGAGTTCCCGAGGCGGACAAAAGTCGCCGTCTGCTGGGCCAATACCCCGAAACTGTACGTCCCATGATATTACAGGCCAAACAAGCCAGCGACTATTACCTCCTGGCCGGTCCTCCCGGTACTGGGAAAACCAATCTTGCGCTGCGCTCTTTGGTCGAGGAGTTTCTGTTGGAACGTGCCGAACTGCAAGCGTCGCCAACGGCACCGGCCTTGATGCTGACCGCCTATACCAATCGCGCGGTGGATGAAATCTGCCGTATGCTCAACGATTTGTCGCGCGAATTGCCTTTTGACTATTTGCGGATAGGTATGCCCCAAACCTGCGACCCCATGCACCACTCCCACCTCCTGCATGAACGTGCGGAACAACTGCCACGCCGAACTGAGTTGCTACGTATGCTGCAGGAAGTGCCCATCATTACCGGAACGGTCATAACCCTGACCAATCACCCGGAGTTGTTCAGATGCAAACACTTTACCGCCGCCATCATCGACGAAGCTTCCCAATTATTAGAGCCTCAAGTATTGGGATTGTTGTCGGCACAGATTGACGGGAAAGATGTGATTGACAAATTTATCTTTATTGGCGATCACAAACAGTTGCCGGCAGTCGTCATGTTGCCTGAAAATCGTACCCGGACTGAGAGCCCCCTGTTGCAGGCTATTGGACTTACCGATGTGCGCAACTCACTTTTTGAACGCCTGTACCGTTGGGAGGAACGCAATGGCCGGCACCAATTCACGGGCATGCTGACTCGTCAGGGACGTATGCACCCCGGTATATGCAGGTTCGTAAACCGTCATTTCTATGGTGATATGCTTGAACCTGTTCCCCTACCCCACCAAACCGAACAGTTGCCACAGTTCCACGCTGTGACCACTTTCGAGCGCTGGGTCGCCACATCGCGCATGGGATTTGCCGATGTGACGAATGAGGTGGTTACAGAAAACATTCGGGCCAATGAAGCTGAAGCCAAGATGGTGGCAGAAATCGTATCGGCTCTGGTTGCTCTCCATCGGGAAAGCGATACATCCGAGTTTAATCCCGCCCAAAGCATTGGCATTATCGTACCTTTTCGCAGCCAGATAGCCTGCATTCGCAGCGAAATGCGCAGTCGAAACATGGACTATGCCGAAGCAATGACCATTGACACCGTGGAGTGTTACCAAGGCAGTCAACGCGACTACATCCTTTTCAGTACTACGATTTCACGCCCCTATCAGTTGGACTTACTGTCGGCGGTACAATCCATTGAGGGCATAGCGGTGGACCGTAAGCTAAATGTAGCCGTTACTCGTGCTCGCAAACAATTCTTTTTGATAGGCAACCAATCGCTCCTCAGTCGGAGCAAAATCTATCGCGAATTGATAGCAGAATGTGCACTTTTACCTTTACCGGAAACGTGCAGGTAGGGTTTCAGTTGCAGATTGAATATGACATCCTTATGTATCTGAAGTTGAAGAGCACCTTCAAAAGAAATACGGAGCTATTTGCCATTGACAGCCCTCATGTTTCACTCTTCTATATACGCTTTTTTTACCCTCAAAAAAGCATTCACTCCTTCACACAACGCGCGTTTCGCTATGAGTATCATTGGTTTCGAGTGTGAAGGGTTGGATTTTAAAGTATTCACAGCGCAGGAGCTAATTAGACCGCTTATCTCCTGATTTTCCAGCCGTTTTCCGGTGTGAAGGCTTGCTTTTTCTACCCTTCACAAGCTTTCACACCGGTATGAAGCTTTTAAACACAAAAACCTTCATACTCAAACCAGCTGAAAATCAGCAGGAAACACGCACCATGTGAAGGAGTGAATGCTTTTTCAGGAAATAAAAAACCGTATATACGCGCGCGTGAAACGGGTAACCAATCAAACAGATTTCTGCTATTTTCAGCCTGGTTTACACGTCTCTTTAACCCAACCTAACAGTGCGTGAAGTTTTCTTTACAAGTCGCCGACTATTTTTTACAACTCGGCGAGTTGGCAAAACAACTCCGGGACTTGGTGAAGGCATATCATTATCCCATCCTCCATTACCCCGAAATTTATGGAAATGAACTTACTTAGCAGCTCAAAATGCCGAAGCAATAAACTCCATGTAGCCCCCACACAAATCGCATGCAGAAAAAAGTCACGCACACCAATCCGTAGGTGGGAGCAAGAAGGGGTTGTTATCTCAAACTTTACTATTATACCACACCAGTCCGAGCAGATAATTCCTCGTTTGAAGAGTTTTAAGAACAAAACACGTTAATAATCATAAAAACTCAAGAGATAATTTGCAATGCCAAGAATAATATCGCAAATTTGTTGCGTTTTAACGGACAATCCGAACAATTTCTCTTACACCGAAAAATATATCTAATACAAATCTTCCTATGAAAAAAAACCAACTCTTAGCATGTTTGCTGGTAGCAGGTTTATCCATGTCATCCCAAGCCATGGCTGAAGATGTGGTGCAGCTGTCCACTTCCAAGGCAACGGGTGCTACCCTAACGCTGAAATTCAATCAGCTTGCCAAAGGCATCAGCGTGGATTGGGGCGATGGCACGGTGCAGAATTATGCTGCTACCACCGATGATTACCTGACCGTTGAAGGAGAAGTCAAAGGTGAACAAATCACCATCTCTTCACCATCACACATTAAAACGGTAATTTGCGAAAACAATGGCCTCACTGCCATCGACGTAAGCGGTGCAGTCTACTTGAACTCGCTTTTTTGCCAAAACAACGAACTTACCACGTTGGACCTTTCGCAATGTCCTAAGTTGACGGACTTGAATTGCGCCAACAACAACCTCACATCATTGACCGTTTCCGCAACGAACAATCCGGAACTGCAAAATTTGAACATCGCCGGCAACAGTCTGAAATCAAACCTGGCTACCGGTGCCAACTTCTCACTTAACTGTCAGGAACTACAATACTTGAATGTTTCTGACAATGTTATTACCACTCTCTCCCTCTCTGCCAGCAACGCCAATCTGGATGTGCTGAAATGTTCTGACAATAAGATTAAAACCTTAAATCTTTCGAACCTCAGTAACTTGTCCGTGGTGATGTGTGCCAATAACAGCATTTCTGCTTTCACCACTAATGCTGAGAATGGAGTGCCTGAGATGAGACAGCTCTTTGCTGAAAACAACAAAATCGCCAAAATCAACCTGGCGCTCAGCAAAAACTTGCAATATGTATCTGTGGCTAACAATGCACTGACGGAACTGACTTTGCCTTCCAAGAAAAAATTGTACGCTATCTCTTGCGGCAATAATAGTCTGACTTTCAGCTCGCTGCCTACTACGAACTATAAACCGAACAATTATAGCTATTTGCCGCAGACCGAAGAAATTAACGTCAATAGCAAATTGAAAAAAGGCAAAGACGGCGTGTATTATGCCGTACTCTGTCCTTCCTATAATGACCGCAATGACGAGACATACTTTATCGATTTAACAGATTGGGCTTTCGACTCTGACAATCTGCGCAATACCTATACTTTCTACGGTAAGAATGATTCTGACGCTGAATATACCCTGCTGACCAAAGCCAGCAATTCAAACAAAACCGGCGACTACTTTACGCCCACCAGTGCCATGCTTTTCGGTAACTATAGCTTCCTTCAGCCGCATGACCAGGTGTATTTTGAAATAACCAGCACGCATTATTCCGATTTGAAGTTTACTTCCACCATCTTCCGCGTAGGCGAAGTTGCTTCTACCATTGAAGGCGTAACCGTCAACGACGAAGCATTGCAGATTATACCGGGCTCCGGCATGCTGCAACTCTCAGGAAACGGACAGCAAGTGGGCGTTTGGAGCACGGATGGCAAACTGCTGTGGAAGGGCAACGTGGGCAACGAAGGCCACACTATCAGTCTGCCTGCCGGCGTATATATTGTGAACGGAAAGAAAGTAGCCTTATAATCACTCCTTTTATTAAAGCGACAAAATGAAAAACTACATAAAACTTATTAGTGGCACCGCCTGCCTGCTGATGGCTTTGACAGCCGTTCAGCCCGCTGAGGCACAAGTGAAACTGGCCGATGATGCTTACCCCGTCATCGTAGCTCCGCACAAGCAGACTGTCAGCTACCGGGAGCGCACGTTGTGCTATGACATCACGGCCAATGTGCCTTTCACCGCAACCACCGAAAACGAATGGATTAGCATCCGCCAAAACGAAGACGGAACGGTTTACGTACACTTGCAGATGAACGAGGCATCACAGGCTCGCACCGGTCAAGTGCTCTTTCAGAATGCGGAGAATAACCTGTCGGAAACGCTCGTCATCACCCAAAGCCGCTATGAAGGTGTTAGGGATATGACACAGGACCTTCAGGTACCGGTGGCTTCAGCTACAGACAACACACACCAGGATTCAGGTTGCGACGCCTCCAAATCCATCGATGGCGACCTCTCCACCATCTACCACAGCAAATGGTCCGACAAGATCAACGAGAGCAATCCCGCCATCCTCACTTATAACTTCAAGGACGTGGACGTGATAGACTATGTCAACTACGTCACCCGCCAAAAAGGAGGTTCTAACGGTAACTTCGGCAAGGTGGAAGTGTACACCAAATGCAAGGGCGAAACGGACTATACGCTCTACACAACGGTTGACTGGGAATTTGCAGGCGGCACCCATCGCCTTGACTTTGTCGGCGGCCTCCAGAACCCCACCTCCATCCAGTTCAAAGTGCTGAGCGGCTACACCGACGGCGGTGGCGGCCCATACGCCTCCTGCGCTGAAATGCAATTCTTCGTTGACAAGACCTCCAGCCTCTTCGGCGTATTCGCCGACGACGCTCTGACCACGCTCCGCGATGGCATCACGATTGATGACATCAACAGCATCGAAGACGAATATGTACAGCACTTTGCCCGCAACATCTTCAACAATACCTACGATACGAACTACCGTGTGGCACAGTATATCTGCCGTACCTCGCCCCAGGCTTTCTCCGAAGAGATGAACGCGCCCGGAAAACTGTATGACCAGAACCAGGGCGTAACGGGTATCAACATCAGCAAAGGCAAGCACGCTATTGCCGTGAGTGGACTACCCGATGGCGAAACGGTGCCTCTCCACGTCATTGCGTGGTACGAAGGCAAGGTCAGCGGTAATTTCGACGGCGGTAATCCGCAGGAATTTGACTACACACTCCGCAACGGACTCAACGTCATAGACTATCCTTTTGCTTACGACGGTCTGGCCTACGTTTGTTACTACTCCGATGTCAATCCCGAACTGAAACCTGCTATCACGGTCCACTTCCTTGACGGACAGGTGAACGGTTACCTGAGTCTGGACAAGACCAACGAGGAGATGCACGAAATGTGTGCCAACGCACCCAACGTCTGCATGGACGTAGTGGGTAACGCCGTCCACTCCATCTGGACTGCCCGAGGCATCAAGAACGACTTCCCCAGCGAGCGCTCACAGGGTCTCTATGGCAACTGCGTGGCCATCGACGGCAGCTCACTGGGTTATCGCCAGTTCATCCATGTGCTCGACTCGCTTGCCATCTGGGAACATGAAATCCTCGGTTTGAAGAAATACGACCGCAGCCCCGACAACCGTACTTGCGCCTACGTGAACTTCACCTATTATATGTTCCAAGGTGGTCGCGGCGTTTCCTTCCACGTAGACCAGGAACCGCGCGTACTGAGCTGCCGCCAGCTTGTCACCAACGATGAAGACGCCATCTGGGGTCTCTCCCACGAATGGGGACACCAGCACCAGATGTTGCCGTACTTCTGCTGGTCAGGTCTCGGCGAAGTAAGCAACAACATGAACTCCTACTTCAACATCATGCGCATGGGTTACACCAACAACCGCATGACCGGCACATTCGATGGTACTGTAAAGTCCGGCAGCTCCTACGACCTTGCCCGCAAAATATTCCTGAAACACGACTACTCTGGCATCTGCGCCAGCGCAACGACATCTGAGCCCTCGCTGAAAAGTACAATGCGCCACTTGGCCTATCAGAATGCCAATGAATTGCAAAGTGCCAAGCTCCGCGAGTTCGCACTCACCATGTCTGACTCTGTCATCAAGCAGTACAAGAACGACCCGACCAAGGCTGTCTCCATCCACGAAGTTGGCGTTGGCGAAACGCTCTGTCCCTTCCTCTTCGTTTATGACTATTTCGTACAGAACGGTGTGCCCGACGTGGCCAAAGACTGGTACGAGAGCCTCCGTCAGAATGACTTTGAGAACGGTTCGCAGGTAGAGAAGCAAGGCGGCGTGGACAAGTACGAGCTGATTGCTTCGGCCATGAACGGCAACAAGAACAACAAATACGACAAGCTGGCCGCCGACTATCCTGACTGCTGCTGGATTAAGAACGGCTACATCGTTAAGGGCAACAACTGGTACCAGAACTCGGCTCCTTTCATGATGAACTGGGTACGCAAACTCTCTCGTATCACCAAGTACAATCTCCTTCCCTACTTTGAACAATGGGGCTTCTTCCGTCAGGTGGCCATGCGTATCGGCGACTACGGCAACAAGTGGATGATTATCACTCCGGAGATGTATGAGGAATTCAAGGCCGATATGGACGCGCTGGTTGAAAGCGGCGAAATCAAGGCTATGCCCGATGGTATGGTAGAGGACATCTCGAACGTACCTACCGTCATCCAGCCTCGTCCCGACTTTGAGAATTAACGTAAATACCCCAACTTTTTTGTTGACAACTGAATGAACTACTTCGACGAGTGGATTTTTTTCTGCTCGTCGAAGTGTTTTTTCGACAGCCTGTTTGGTTTTTCTGTTGTCTTGCACTAATTTTGCTTCGCAAAGCAGACAAACCTCGTATACTAATTATACATTTTACTTAACATGGAATATTCACACGAAGTTCAAAACATGTGTTGTGTGGCCAAAGGCCCCAACCATGGACCCGCTCCCATTCCCGAAGAAGGCAAGTGGGTACAAGCAAAGGAAATCAAGGACATCTCCGGTCTTACCCACGGTGTGGGATGGTGTGCTCCCCAGCAGGGTGCTTGCAAACTCACACTCAACGTGAAAGAAGGCGTTATCGAAGAATGTCTCGTTGAAACCATCGGTTGTTCCGGTATGACCCACTCCGCAGCTATGGCCAGCGAAATTCTTCCCGGCAAAACAATTCTCGAAGCTCTCAACACCGACCTCGTTTGCGATGCTATCAACACTGCCATGCGCGAACTCTTCCTCCAAATCGTTTATGGCCGTACGCAGAGTGCCTTCTCTGAAGGTGGTCTGGTAATCGGTGCAGGTTTGGAAGACCTCGGTAAGGGTCTTATCTCTCAAACCGGTACACTCTATGGCACCAAAGTGAAAGGTAGCCGTTACCTCCAGCTCACTGAGGGCTATATCACCAAGATGTTCCTTGACAAGGACGACCAAGTATGCGGCTACGAATTTGTTCACATGGGCAAGTTCATGGATGCTGTCAAGAAGGGCGTTGCTGCCGACGAAGCACTCAAGAGTGTAACCGGCACTTACGGCCGCACTACCGCCGAACAGGGCGCAGTAAAATCAATCGATCCACGTAAAGACTAAGAGGAGGACCACAAAATGATTAGAGAAGTAAAATTCGAAAGCCAAGACCGCCGCATCAAGCAGATCCTCGCAGCGCTCAACAAACACGGCATTAAAGACATTGAAGAAGCCAATCAGATTTGCGAAGAATATGGTCTCGACCCCTATCAGGAATGCGAGAGCACGCAGATGATTTGCTTTGAAAACGCAAAATGGGCATACGTAGTAGGTACCGCCATCGCACTCAAAGAAAAGGCTAAAGACGCTGTGGAAGCTGCCGAATATATTGGCGAAGGCCTCCAGGCATTCTGCATCCCCGGATCTGTTGCTGACGACCGCCAAGTAGGTATCGGACACGGTCGATTGGCTGCACGTCTGCTCTCTCCCGAAACAAAGTGCTTTGCATTCCTTGCAGGTCACGAAAGTTTTGCTGCAGCTGAAGGTGCTATTAAAATTGCTCAGATGGCCAATCAAAGCCGTCCCGCCGACAAACCCCTCCGTTGCATCCTCAACGGTCTCGGCAAGGACGCTGCCATGATTATCAGCCGCATCAATGGCTTCACCTACGTACAGACTAAGTTCGACTACTATACCGGCGAACTCAAGGTGGTGAAAGAAACTCCTTACAGCGATGGTCCTCGCGCCAAGGTAAACTGCTACGGTGCCGATGATGTACGCGAAGGCGTTGCCATCATGTGGAAGGAAGATGTTGACGTGTCTATCACGGGTAACTCTACCAACCCCACCCGCTTCCAGCACCCCGTTGCCGGAACGTACAAGAAAGAACGTGTACTCGCAGGCAAGCCTTACTTCAGTGTAGCTTCCGGCGGTGGTACCGGTCGTACGCTTCACCCCGATAACATGGCTGCCGGTCCTGCTTCCTACGGTATGACTGATACCCTCGGCCGTATGCACTCTGATGCTCAGTTCGCAGGTTCCAGCTCTGTGCCCGCTCACGTAGAAATGATGGGCTTCCTTGGTATCGGCAACAACCCCATGGTAGGCTGCTCCGTAGCTTGCGCCGTGAAGGTTGACCTCGCTCTTAACAAGAAGTAATCCACCATTAGAGTTTACTGTAACACAACATTAATCTCCTGTAATCGTTTATGATTGCAGGAGATTTGATTGATTTTAGGGTGGGGAGGCGGCAAACGGCGATGAAGAAGGCTCAATGTCGCCAAGAGATACCGCCGACCGGACTTGCTGCAATGTTTTTAGCATTATAGTTTTGTACGTAGCGTAGTTAAGCAGCCGGAAACACCTTACAATCCCTCCAAATCCTCGAAGCTTCCAGCCAAGAGCTTATTTCAGATAAGCCGCTGAACAAAAAAGTATGTGTTTTTGTACTGTTATGCCATTATTCTCCATTGGTAGAAGAGCGAATAGTGGCAATTTATTTATAACTTTGCGGCGGATTTGCTCTGAGGTGCAGATACAATAAAAACATTTAACGCCATGACCGTAAGGAAATGGAAGTAAAACAGTTTTCTCAGTATGAAGTTTATTGCCGCTCTATCCTGCTTGTTGTTCGCCATGATTTCCTTCTCATGTGCGGACTATAACCGCATTGTTAAAACGCAGGATTACGAATACAAATACGAAGCAGCCAAGCAGTACTATGCCGAAGGTATGTACAACCGTGCTGCATTGCTTTTGCAGGATGTCCTTTCGGTACTTAAGGGAACAGAACAGGGCGAAGAATCGCTTTACCTCACCGGATTGTGCAACATGAAAGCTCATTCGTATGATGCTGCCGCAACGGTGTTTAAAAAATACTATAAAACTTATCCCAAAGGGAGATATGCTGAGTTAGCACGTTACAACTGTGCAAAATCGCTGTACGAATTAGTAGCCGAACCGCGACTTGACCAAACATCTACCTACGAGGCTGTTACTGAATTTCAAAACTTCATCGAGTATTTCCCATACAGCAGCTATCGACAAGAAGCGCAAGACTATATTTTTAAACTGCAAGATATCTTAGTGGAAAAGGAATATCTTTCGGCTAAATTATATTTCGATTTGGGAACCTATATCGGCAATGGAATCAATGGTAACTATGGAGCTTGTATTGTTACGGCCGAAAATGCCATTAAAGATTATCCCTACACCACTCGACGAGAGGATTTCTCCATGCTGATACTCAAAGCAAAATTTGCATTGGCCGACCTGAGTGTGGAAGCTAAAAAGGAAGAACGCTTCCACAGTGCCATCGATGAATACTACGGATTTGTGACGGAATATCCCGAGTCAAAATATATGAAAGAGGCTAAAAGCCTGTTTGAAAAGGCCAAGGCATATCTTCCTGAATCAGAATAAACTACTAACTACGGCATACATCAAAAATCAACGGAAAAAATCATATTACGCAATAGAACAATGGACTACAAAAAAAGCAAAGCTCCCACTAACACGGTAACTCACAACTTAATGGATTTCTGCGACGGCACGAACAACATCTACGAAAGCGTGGTCATCATGTCGAAGCGCGCCAATCAGATTTCTGTGCAAATGAAAGAAGACCTTTCCAGAAAGCTGAAGGAGTTTGCTTCAGCCAATGACAACTTGGAAGAAACCTTCGAAAACCGTGAGCAGATAGAAATTTCGCGTTATTACGAGAAATTGCCGAAACCCACACTCATTGCGGCCGACGAATTTGTTCACCACAACATCTATTTCCGTAATCCTGCCAAGGATAAAGACAATTTGAGCACGGAGGCATGATACAGCGTATTCAAACCATCTATCTTTTATTGGCCGGCATACTCCCGGCCTTTACGTTTTTTGTTCCCGTAGCCCGACTTTCTGCCGGCGACGTTTGGCTTTCAGTTTACAGCTGCCACTATGACGCGACTCAAGTAGTTGAAATGGCGGGCAAACATCCTTGGGGCTTGATGGTGTGGTCCTTGGTGGCCATGGTCCTGTCGTTTTGGGCCATTACGGGGTACAAAAACCGGAAGAAGCAAGCTAAAAAAACACTTTGGGCCGTTTCCTGCCATGTGCTGTGGTTTGTAGCTTTGGGTGCTTACACCTATTCCATAGCTGGTCGTACCGGTTTTGACCTTGGTATGGGCTTTGGAAGTGTGTTCCCTTTATTGTCCATCGCCTTTCTCTTATTGGCGCGACGGGCCATTTGTAAGGACGAGGCATTAGTGCGCGCAGCTGACCGCATACGATAATTTTCATTTGTACCGTTTCACCTTCCAACATCGCAGCAAATATGTCATTGAACAAAGTCATGCTGATTGGCAATGTGGGCAAAGATCCGGAAATACGCTATGTAGATGCCGGAGTTTGTACAGCCACTTTGAGTTTGGCAACAACTACGCCCGGCTATACGCTTCAAAATGGTACCCAAGTGCCGGAAAGAACTGAATGGCACAGGATATTGCTTTGGAGACGATTGGCTGAGATTGTGGAACGCTATGTCCACAAAGGAGACAAACTGTATATCGAGGGTGAACTCCGATACAGAAGTTATACGGACAAGAAAGGCATCACACACTATGTAACTGAAGTCTGGGCAAGCAACATGGAAATGCTGACACCCAAAAGTTAATGCTTAGGAAGAGAATGACGATAATAGCATGCAGCTTATTGGCATAAATTCTTCTGAGCTCAAACCTAACATTGTTTAAGATTGATGTCAAATTACAAGGTTTTCTGCTCTGTCTGCCAACAGTTAAAGTCATTGTCTATGAACAATTATCTGATACTTTCCCTATCCGATACTCATTTCTAAGTGTTCCATAGCCAGGCCGACAAACTTCGATTATTTCCATCAATTTCAAGCTCCTTTGTTTTGCCATGCTCCTGTTTGAAGAAGAACTTCGCTATTTGTCTTCCCACTCAGCGATGTTGACAGCCCGACATAAGACTGTGGCATATTTATGGCATCATCATTTATCCGTACTACAGTTGACAGACTTGGCGCAGCTATTGTTTCCGCTTTTGGACCTGAACAACTATGCCTCCTTTTCAAACAAACGACTGAAAGAACGACTATCTGTTGACATTCTTTCCCAAGCTCTCTGCGGGCCTTCCTCCCAAATAGGACACACTCAAAGCGGCAAACCTTTTCTGGTGAATTCACCTGTGGAGATAAGTGTTTCACACACCGGAAACACCTATGCTCTGAGCTTGTCTTCGCATCCACATGGTATGGACATTGAGAAGTGGAACAGCGGACCACGTGCTTTAAAAATCGCCAACAAGTTTCTCTCCGCCGAAGAAATCCAATTACTGGACGCCTTTGGTTATCTGCATAGCAGTGAAAAAGCAGCTACTTTGCTGTGGAGTGCAAAAGAGGCCGTATACAAACGTTTCAACCATAGCAAACTACAATCACTTAACGACATCAGGCTCACCCTCTTAACGAACAGACAGTTACAAGCCAATGTGCCCCAAATCCAACAGAGTAGCGTGGTAAACATCTCACTCTATCCACATTGTGTTTGCACCTGTTGCGAATAAGTGGCAACGTAAATGCGTCAGAAGTTATACTGTGCGCAAAATGGTGCTTCTACTTAAACTTAAATATTCTTTTATACACATATATGATTACAGTTTCCAACTTGGCCATTCAGTTTGGCAAGCGCATTCTTTATCAAGACGTTAACATCAAGTTTACCAACGGTAATATCTACGGTATCATAGGCGCAAACGGTGCCGGAAAATCCACACTTCTTAAAGCTATCTCCGGAGAGCTTGAACCCACCAAGGGTGCCATAGAAATGGGTCCCGGCGAACGCTTGTCCGTTTTAAGCCAGGACCACTTTAAATATGACAACTTTACCGTTCTTGACACAGTCTTGATGGGCCATACGACAATGTGGCAAGTTATGCAGGAACGTAACGCCTTATATTCCAAGCCAGACTTCACGGATGAAGACGGCATTAAGGTGGCCGAATTGGAAGACAAGTTCTCCCAAATGGGTGGTTACACCGCTGAAAATGACGCGGCGACTCTGCTGAACGGATTAGGGATTAAAGAAAAACTGCATGGCAAGCTGATGGGCGAGCTGAGCGGTAAGGAGAAAGTGCGCGTGATGCTGGCGCAAGCTCTGTTCGGCGAACCGGACAATCTGCTGTTGGACGAACCTACCAATGACTTGGACCTCGAAACTGTGGAGTGGCTCGAAGAATACTTAGGCAACTTTGAACATACGGTGTTGGTTGTCAGCCATGACCGCCATTTCCTGGACCAAGTGTGTACGCACACAGTAGACATTGACTATGGAAAAGTAACCCTCTTCTCCGGTAACTATTCTTTCTGGTACGAATCATCTCAACTCGCCCTCAGACAGGCTCAAAACCAAAGACAAAAAGCAGAGGAGAAAAAGAAGGAACTCGAAGAATTTATCCGTCGTTTCTCTGCCAATGTGGCTAAAAGCCGTCAAACAACGAGCAGAAAGAAAATGTTGGAGAAACTTAATGTGGAAGAGATTAAGCCATCTACTCGTAAATACCCAGGCATTATATTCCAAATGGACAGAGAACCTGGCAACCAAATATTGGAAGTGAAAGACTTGAAGGCTGTAACGGAAGATGGAACTGTGCTGTTCGACCGTCTGAACTTTACGGTGGAAAAGGATGAAAAAATTGTATTCCTCAGCCACGATCCGCGAGCCATGACTGCACTGTTTGAAATTATCAACGGCAATGCACATCCGGCTGCAGGTACTTTTAAATGGGGAGTAACCATCACAACAGCTTACTTGCCGCTTGACAACACTTCATTCTTTAATACCGATTTCAATATGTTGGATTGGTTGAGTCAGTTTGGCGAAGGAAACGATGTATATTTCAAGGCATTTCTGGGCAGAATGCTCTTCAAGGATGAAGATATTTTGAAAAAAGTAAATGTGCTATCCGGTGGAGAAAAAATGCGATGCATGATAGCCCGCATGCAGCTTCGCAATGCAAACTGCCTGATATTGGATACACCGACCAATCATCTCGACATGGAGAGTATTCAGGCTTTCAACAACAACCTCAAGCTCTTCAAAGGAAACATCCTCTTTGCAAGCCACGACCATGAGTTTATCAATACTGTGGCCAACCGCATCATTGAGCTCACACCTAACGGAACCATCGACAAACTTATGAATTATGAGGATTACATCCACGATGACCGAATTAAAGAATTGAAAGCAAAACTGTACCAAGACCAATAAATTGCCCTTTAACTGTATTAACAAACACGAGGACTTTGTTCATACTCCCTCTGTTTTCTGTATACATGGCATATTATTTGCTATTGTATCAAGCAGTAAAATACTTCAATTATGAGCAACAAAAATAAAGAACAGAAAGAAACTGAAAACATTATCAACAACGATACTGACAACACGCAACAAGTTCCCGAAAACGACACTCCTCTGGAACAGGATGCTGAAGTTATCAACGAAGACTCAAAATCGGATGCTGAAGCTGACAAGCTTGCCGAAGCATTGACTGAAATCGACTCGCTGAAAGACAAATATCTGAGACAAGTAGCTGAGTTTGACAATTACCGCAAACGTACGCTCAAAGAAAAAACGGAGCTTATCCTTAACGGTGGCGAAAAGGTTTTGTCAGCTCTGTTACCTGTTTTGGATGATTTGGACAGAGCTATGCAAAACATTGAGAAAAGTAATGATGTGGAAACCTTGAAAGAAGGTGTTACGCTCATTATTGACAAATTGACCAAAATACTTCAAGGACAAGGCTTGCAAAAGATGGATACTGTCGGAAAAGAGTTTGATACCGACTTTCACGAAGCAGTAGCCCTCATTCCTGCCCCAGAAGAAGCTCAGAAAAATCATGTCATCGATTGCGTACAACCCGGTTATATGCTGAACGAAAAAGTAATCAGACATGCTAAAGTTGTTGTAGGACAATAGTGTTCTTGTAACAAACATCATTGGTTATAGGTAATAGGGCGAAAAATCGAAGCAATTGGAAGAGTAATTTTATTCCCTGCCCAGAGATATGGCAGACAGGAGTGGAATTTCCATATCGACATGTTTTTGTGCTCACGTTATTACCTTTATCCTTAGTAATATCATTCATGTAAATAACCTTAACAACATCGACGCTGTATGGCTGAAGAAAAAGATTATTATAAGATATTGGGCGTTGAACGCAACGCCTCAGCCGATGAGATAAAAAAGGCTTATAAAAAAGTAGCCATCAAATACCACCCGGACCGTAATCCCGGTAATAAGGAAGCGGAAGAAAAGTTCAAACAGGCAGCCGAAGCATATGATGTGTTGCGCGATGCTGACAAACGTGCTCGTTACGACCAGTTTGGAGCAGAAGGAGTAAATGGCGGTGCCGGCTTCGGAGGTTTTGGTGGACAAGGGATGGATCTGAATGATATATTCCGCCAATTTGGAGATATCTTTGGTGGCGGAGGCTTTGGTGGCTTCGGCGGAGGTTTTGGCAATTTTGGCGGAGGCGGTTCACAAGCTCGCCAATATAAGGGTAACGACATGCGTATGAAGGTAAAGCTCTCTTTAGATGAGATTTACACCGGCGTTACCAAGAAGTTCAAAGTTCGCAAAGATATTACTTGTCCTGTATGTGGTGGTTCCGGTTGTGAAAAAGGCAGCCATCCCGAAAATTGTCCCACCTGTCATGGTCAGGGCTATGTAGTACGCACTCGCCGAAGTATTCTCGGCATGATGCAATCGCAAGAAGTGTGTCCCACTTGCCATGGTGAAGGAACGGTGGTTAAAAACAAATGTAATCACTGCCACGGTGAAGGAATAGTCTCAGGCGAGGAAATTGTTGAAATAAAAATTCCCGCCGGAGTTGGCGAAGGCATGGTTCTCAATGTGCCGGGAAAAGGACATGCTGCCAAACACAATGGTGTGCCCGGCAATATTCAGGTCATCATTGAAGAACTCCCCCACCCCGACTTTATCCGCGACGAGAATGACCTAATCTACAATTTGTTGCTGACTGTGTCTCAAGCTGCATTAGGCGACACGATTGAAATTCCCACCTTGTCAGGAAAAGCTCGGATAAAGATTGAACCGGGAACCCAGCCGGGCACTGCACTCAGGCTGCGAGGCAAGGGACTACCTGCTGTACAAGGATATGGTTACGGCAATGGCGACATTGTAGTTAATATCAGTGTTTATATTCCAGAAAACCTCGACAGGGAAGAGAAAGCATGCTTTGAAAAGCTGGCCGGAAAAAGTCATCTGCAACCCAATAGCAGCATAAAAGATAAAATATTCAAGGCTTTTCGCAACTATTTTAATAAATAAAGACTGCTTTCTCTAAGTAACATGACATATTCAGAAACCATTGAATATCTTTATGCGGCAGCTCCCCTCTTTCAACAAGTAGGTGGAGCTGCTTATAAAGAGGGACTCCAAACCACCCTTTTGCTGGATAAACATTTTCAACATCCGCACCGAAACTTTCGCACTATTCATGTGGCCGGTACAAACGGAAAGGGAAGTTGTGCGCACACGCTGGCTGCGATGTTGCAACGCAAAGGCTTGAAAACGGGTCTTTACACTTCACCCCATTTGGTGGACTTTCGAGAACGAATCAGGGTGAACGGGCAAATGGTGCCCGAAGAATATGTCGTTCAATTCGTTGAACAAGAACGCAGCTTTTTTGAACCACTTCATCCCTCTTTTTTTGAACTTACAACAGCTTTAGCATTTAAATATTTTTCGGATGCAGGAGTTGACGTAGCAGTGATTGAAGTAGGTTTGGGTGGAAGGCTGGACTGTACCAATATCATTCAACCGGTTCTTTCCCTCATCACCAATATCAGTTTAGATCATACCCAATTCCTGGGCTGTTCATTGCCTGAAATTGCCGGTGAGAAAGCCGGCATCATCAAAGCCGGCACTCCCGTTGTGATTGGTGAAACATTACCTGAAACTCGACCGATTTTTGAACAGAAAGCCAAAGAAATGGGAGCTCCACTCTATTTGGCAGAAAATAATCCTGAAATCATTAGCACCACACTGACTGCCGAAGGATTGCATCATTACGAAACGCAAAATTGGGGAGGTTTTGATGCAGAATTGATTGGTGAGTGGCAAATTAAAAATGCCAATACGATACTCTGCGCGGCGAATGTGCTGACACCGCTTTTGGGTTTGGAAAAAGAAGATATTCAATTTGCTTTCCGCCACGTTTGTGAAACAACCGGATTAGCGGGCAGATGGCAAAACATTCGTCACTCCCCAATGGTCATCTGTGATGCCGGACACAACATTGGCGGCTGGCAATATCTAAGCCGAAAATTGAAGGAAGCTATCAGCCGATATCCCAACGTACATATTGTTTTCGGCATGGCATCAGACAAAGACACCGATAAGGTTCTCTCATTGCTTCCCCAAAAGGCTCATTATTATTGGACGAAAGCATCTGTGCGCCGTGCATTGGATTTACAACAACTGCATTTGTTGGCTGAAAAATATGGATTGGCGGGAGAATATTTTGAAGATGTACCGACAGCCTATCAAGCCGCACTTCACAATGCCCAACCCGACGATTTCATCTACGTTGGCGGTAGTTGCTTTGTGGTAGCCGACTTATTAGTTAGTTTACAGGGGCATAAATAACCTGCGGGAAGTGCTGGCAAGGCAACAAAAGCCTATGCCAGCCAATTAGAATAGAAAGAGATGGCAGCAGATTTCCAGGAATAATCCACCGAACCATCTTCCTTATAATAATGCAGAGGAGCCTGGATGGACAAATGCTTGTTTAGATCACGATGGTATTCATTGTGTAATGTCATCGGCTCATATTCCAGATGACCCACGATAAAAGTGCGTTTCATATCCAGCGTAGCAACAATGCCCAAACCACTTTCATCACTTTCAGCTACAATGCACGCACCATCTCCCATTTTCAGCATCACTTCTTCTTTTCTAATTTCCGTGTGTCGCGAATTAGGCATGGGAAATTCTGGACAAAGACCCTTCGCAAGTGGAGAATTGGTAGCTACAATCCGCTGACTGAAAACGCCAAACATCTTCGCGGGCAAAGCATGCTTATTTATACCATAAAAATGATACAAACCGGCTTGGGCTCCCCAGCAAATGTAAAGGGTACGCTTTATGTTTGCATCAGCCCAATCCATGATGCGACATAGTTGTGCCCAATAACGTACCTCCTCAAAAGGAATCTGTTCCAAAGGAGCACCCGTCAATATCATTCCGTCAAAACATTCGCACATCAAGTCTTCCACATCCAAATAGAACGCATCCATGTGGGCCTGTGGAGTGGTTTTATAAGTTTGTCCCTTAATTTTTACAGGAATGAGTTGAACATCTTTTCCTGTGCAGGCCAATGTGCGGGATATATCGATTTCTGTTACAGCCTTTTGAGGCATCAAATTCAGGAAAAGCACACGTTGGGCGTTTTTCACCTCGCGCCATTGACTGAGAGGGTAAGAGGTTGCCTGAACTGTTTGCAAAGCAGGTAAGCCGCAAGGAAGATAGAGCATATCGAGTGAAATAGTTTTTTTGAAGATGAGAGGTAAGAGAATTAACTAATCCATTCGGGCCAAGTAATCATCATAAGTAAATTTGCGCAACGTTTCAATACTTCCATCCATGTGCCTTATTTTCAACATGGGGTGAGCCACACCGTTGAACATATTGGTTTTCACCGTTGTATAGTGAATCATATCTTCAAATATCACCTTGTCGCCCACTTGCAAAGGAGAGCTGAAACGCCAATATCCCATATAGTCGCCACTCAGGCAACTGTTTCCTCCCAGTCTGTAAACGTTCTTATCTTTATCCATGCCCTTTTCGGCAGCGTCGGCTATCAACTCAGCTCCGCGCACAGCCGGATGGTATGGCATCTCCAAGCAGTCAGGCATATGGCAGGTAAAGCTTACATTTAATATAGCAGTCTTAATTCCTTGATTTTCAACTATATCTACAACTTCTGAATTCAAGGAACCGGTTTGCCAGGCAAATGCAGAACCAGGCTCCAGAATGATTTGTAAATGCGGATAACGCAAATGCAACTGCTGCAAAATCTGAATGAGATGTTCCACATCGTAATCTGCCCGGGTAACTAAGTGCCCCCCACCTAAGTTCAGCCATTTGATAGCCGGCAACCAGCGGCCGAACTTCTCTTCCAAATGTTTCAAAGTATGCTCTAAAGCCAGTGACGTGCTTTCACAATGACAATGACAGTGGAATCCCTCAATGCAATCGGGTAATCCATTCTGCTCCAACTCGGTGGCCAATACCCCGAATCGAGAACCCGGCGCACAAGGATTATACAGTTCTGTTTCTATCTCACTGTATTCGGGATTGATGCGCAAACCCATCGAAGGAGCATTAACTCCCATTTCAAGCACTTGAGGACTAAAACGCCTGAATTGTGACAGGGAATTAAATGATATATGGCTGGACAAACGCAGTATATCCGCAAATGTATCCGATTCGTAGGCTGGAGAATAGGTGTGCGCTTTGGAACCAAATTGCTCCACAGCCATACGGGCTTCGTAGACAGAAGAAGCTGTGGTATGCTGAATATAATCGCGGAAAATAGGAAAGGTCTTCCATAAAGCAAAAGCCTTGAAAGCCAAGATAAATTCCACATTAGCTTCTCGCGCAATATGCGCAATGAGATGGAGGTTTCTACGTAAATCAGCTTCTTCCAGCAGATAATAGGGTTGCATAATCAAGCAGAATAATTCAGATAAAAAGAGATGAGTAAGATTTATAGAAAAAGATTAAGTGCCTACCCTTAAATCTCAGAGTATCAAAGCACTTAATCTTTTCTATTTAAATAAATTCCACAGAAATAAATCTGTTGTTTCGGATAGATTTACGCGCAAACCGGTTGGTGTGACCCCCCAAACGATATTCCGCTTTGAAAATCCATCTTACATGATACCGCGTTCACGCAGTTTCTGTTGCCAGTTCCAAGCAGAAGTAAGGGCTTCTTCGAGTGTATGCACTGCCTTCCAACCCAAAACCTGGTTAGCTTTGTCCACGTTACCCCAAACCTTTTCAATATCGCCGGCGCGGCGGGGAGCAACCTCATAGTTGAGTTTCACACCGGTGCATTTCTCAAACGTATTGATCAGTTCCAGCACGCTGACACCATGGCCCGTACCTACATTGTAGATTTCCACAGGTTCGGTGTTCTTACCATCAACGATACGTGCCATGGCAGCCACATGAGCCTTAGCCAAGTCGAGCACATAGATATAGTCGCGGATGCAAGAACCATCGGGGGTGTCATAATCATCGCCAAACACCTTCAGACACGGCCGAATGCCGATAGCTGTTTGTGTCAGGTAAGGAATAAGGTTGGCGGGAACGCCATTGGGCATTTCACCAATGATGCCGGTCGGGTGAGAGCCGATGGGATTGAAGTAGCGCAGGATGATAGCACTGATATTGGCACCGCTATGAATGTAATCCTGGATAATTTCTTCGTTGATTTGCTTTGTGTTGCCATAAGGGCTTTCTGCCTTCTTGATGGGCGCCTTTTCCGTAACGGGAAGGTTTTCAGGATCGGGCTGACCGTAAACCGTACATGAAGAAGAGAAAATAATGCCCTTCACATCGTATTTAGGCATCAGTTTTAGCAGGTTGATAAGGGAAAGCAAATTGTTTTCGTAGTACTTCAACGGCTTTTCAACGCTTTCACCTACGGCTTTGGAAGCGGCAAAATGGATAATACCCGAAATGCCGGGATATTTTTGGAATACAGCTTCCAAACCAGCCAAATCGCAGCAGTCTACCTCTTCAAAAGCAGGACGAACGCCGGTAATCTGCTCGATACCGTCTACCACATCTGCCTTAGAGTTGGAAAGATTGTCAATAATTACAACATCATAGCCGGCATTTTGCAGCTCAACCGTGGTGTGAGAACCGATGAAGCCTGTACCACCGGTTACTAAGATGGTTTTTTTCATGATACTAAACTTTAAATTGGGGTTTATCGTATTGCAAAAGTATTGGATTTTTTTTAATTAAGAGTAATTTGCTAAAAAATATTGGTCGGATTGCATATTCTACTTGATATATGGCCGTTTCAAATATCTGACAAGCTATTGTACAGCCGAGGAAACAGCATTTATCTTTACATAAAAGAATTTGTATTTCAAGACACCATGCCCCTATATGCAACACAGGAAATGAGAATGCTGTTGTTGACTAATACTGTTTTTTTTACTGAGTTATGGAGAAGTTGAATAACACCTGCCAAAGGACACAGAGCAATTGGCCATTTACTTCCCCCAAAATCACGCTTCTTTATACGTTTTTTGAACCTCAAAAAAGTATTCACCCCTTCACACAAAGCGTGTTTTTCTCTGAGTATCATAGGTTTTAAGTGTGAATACTTGGAATTTCAAGTATTCACACCAAAGAGGGCGTTTTTACCGCTTAATTCCTGATTTCGAGGCGGTTTTCCGGTGTGAAGACTTGCTCTTTCAACCCTTCACTAGTTCACCGCCGGTGTGAAGGCTTTGTTTTTCAAGCCTTCACACTTAAAAGCTCTGAAAATCAAAAGGAAACGCACGCTGTGTGAAGGAGTGAATGCTTTTTTCGGGAAATAAAATCCGTATATACGTGCGCGTGAGAATGATATTTCCAAAACAGATTACGGCTGTTTCAGCGTGATTTATCCGCTTCGCCTGTTCAGTCTGACACAGCGTGAAGTATTCTTTACTACTCGCCGACTATTTTTTTCAACTCGGCGAGTTGGCAAAACAACTCCCGGACTTTTTGGAAAGGTATATCATTACCTCTAAAACGTATAGCTCATAACCCTTTCATCTCCCCAACAAAGTACTTTAATTTGCTCGTTCAAAATGGCTGAGCGGAAAAACTATGGCTATTCATTTTGCATTGCGCTCACCTTGCACTATCTTTGTCCCCTGCATGAGAAACGACCGCAACATATCAGCTGCCTCAAACATCTTCCGTTCCCCGTACGCACACTTTGGCATACGGGGCTTGATTTTGACTGCGCTCATTGCGGTGCTGACTGCTTGTAGCAGCCAAAAATTTCTACATGAAGGGGAATATGTGTTGACAGAAGTCAAAATGACTTCGACAACCAAAGCCTTCAAAACAGCTCCATACAAAGCTTTCGTCAGACAACAGCCCAATGCCAAATGGTTTACTTTGTTCAAGGTTCCATTGGGATTCTATTGTTTGTCAAAAGCCGATAGCATCAAAGGCAACAAGGGACTTTCCGGTGTCATGCGCAAAATTGGCGAACCTCCTGTTGTTTTCAGCCCTGCACGAGCTGAAGCGGACCGCATTTCCGTGAAAGAGGCTATGCAGAGCAAAGGTTACTTACACGCCGAAGTTGATACAACGACTTTTAGGAAGAAACATAAACTCTACATGAGAATGGAGCTGCGCCCGGGACCGCGCTTCTATATCAATCATTGGAAAGCGGAGTTTGACAATGATGAAATGTATCGGATGTACCAAGCAGATGCACACGCCACCATGGTGCGCAAAGGTCAGCCATTGGATCTTAACACCTTGGCAGAGGAACGCACCCGTGTGGTAGAAGCATTGCGTTCCAGAGGGTATTATTATATAAATAATGAGTATGTCAGTTTTGATATTGACACCATTCAAGGAGACTTGTCAACCAACGTAACCATGCGTTTTAAAATGCCGCCGGGTGTTGATTCGCTCCGAGTTTATCAACAACAGCGGTTTGAAGAAGTGCGCGTAGTGGAAATGCCCACGGATGATGAAAATTCATGTTGCGACACTACTGATTATCGTGGCCTGAAAGTGGTTTCACCCCCAAGCCCCCAACTAAACAAGCGTGTTTACGTGGCACACGTGGGCATGCGCCACGACAGTCTGTTCAATGAAAAAGCAGTGAGAAACACTTACAGCTCACTGAATGCCCTCCCGGCAATCAACTATACTTCCTTGCGCATTCGACCCGTTCCGGGAAAATCGGATAAACTGGACTGTGAAATCGTTCCCGGACGCAACAAGCCACATGCCATTGGATTGGAACTTGAAGGTACCAACACGTCGGGCGATTTGGGAGCTGCTATGTCGCTAAGTTATACCAATCGTAACTTGTGGCATGGTTCGGAATTGCTCATACTCAAACTCCGAGGTGCTTACGAAGCTATTACCGGACTGGAGGGCTATGCCAATCAAAATTACACGGAATGGAGCGCCGAAGCCAATTTGCGCTTCCCTACCCTTTTGGTCCCATTCCTGGATGTGGAAGAACGCAGAAAATTAAAAGCGACTTCCGAGGTACAGATGATGTATGACATGCAGGACAGACCGGAATTTCACAGGAGAGTACTAACAGGTGCTTGGTCGTACAAATGGACTCATGCCTCCAAGCCCCGCGTACAACACAAAGCAGATTTGGTTTCCATCAACTATGTGTATATGCCATGGATTTCAGATACGTTCAGGAAAGACTATCTGGAAGGCGACAATCCTTATTATTCGGTGTTGCGATACAGTTATGAAAACCTTTTCATCATGAAAACGGGGTATAGTTTCACCTATAACTCACAAAGAAATGCCGCCAATATTCCCAAAGGATTATATCAGACTAATGGATATCAGGTGAAGGTCAGTACAGAACTGGCTGGTAATCTGCTATACGCTCTTTCCAAACTTACAAAGAGCAAGCGCAACTCATCCAACAACAGTTACGAACATTTTGGCATTGCTTACTCTCAATATGCCAAAATTGATTTAGACTATGTACAAAGTGCCCGATTGGGCGACAGAAATTCATTGGCCTTTCATGCAGCCTTGGGATTGGGTATTCCATATGGCAACTCAACTATTCTGCCCTACGAAAAACGATACTTTGCCGGCGGAGCCAACAGCATGCGCGGTTGGGGGGTGCGTGAATTGGGGCCTGGTGCGTACAAAGGAAAAGACGGCAAAATAGATTTCATCAATCAGACTGGAAACCTTAAGCTTGACTTTAGCGTTGAGTGGCGCACCCTGTTGTTTTGGAAGCTTCACGGTGCATTCTTCGTAGATGCCGGCAACGTATGGAACACTCGCTCGTATCCAGATATGGATGGAGCACGCTTCAGGTGGAATTCTTTTTACAAGCAGATAGCTGTGGCATACGGACTGGGCGTACGCTTCGATTTTGACTACTTTATTCTCAGACTTGACGGAGGTATGAAGGCTGTAACCCCGGCCGCTAACGGACGATTGCGCTACCCCATCACCCGTCCCAACTTTAACAGGGATTTTGCCTTACACTTTGCTGTTGGACTTCCCTTCTGACAAATTCAAATCCCTACATTCTCAGATTCATGCTCAAATTTATCTCTATATGCTCCGGAAGCAGCGGTAATTGCTATTATTTAAATGCCGATGGATTCGGACTTGTCATTGACATGGGCATTGGCATACGTGTTTTTAAGCGCCATTTCTCCAACTATGGCCTGCCTCTGGCGCAAATAAAAGCCGTGTTGGTTACACACGACCATACGGATCACGTAAAAGGTGTGGGTGTATTGGCACGCGACTTCAACCTGCCGGTTTATACAACCGAAGCCGTACACTCCTCTATCATGCGCAATCATTATATCTCCAAAAAGATTCCCTTAACACAACAAAAGCACATAGAAAGAGGAGAGCCTTTCAATTTGGGACCATTTGAAATTACAGCTTTCTTCGTTCCCCATGATAGTGCCGACAATAATGGTTATATCATCAAAGCCCAAGAAAAGTGTCTGGTGCTGATGACCGACATAGGACATTTTACGGAAGAAATGCCCGGAATCGTGTCGCAAGCAACACATCTAATTATTGAAGCAAACTACGACCCGTATATGTTGGAAAAAGGGCCTTATCCACAACGTCTGAAGAAACGTATAAGCAGTCCGATAGGTCATATCAGCAACGGTGAAACAGCCGAATTTCTGGCACAACACCTTAACAAACAGCGCATAGAGCGAGTATGGCTTTGTCATCTCAGTGCAGAAAATAACCGTCCTGCATTGGCACAATCCACCGTAACCCAAGCATTGCAGCAGGCTGGGTTTGATTTAGATAGGCAAATCAACCAGTTGCAAGTAGAGCCACTGCCACGACGAACACCCACAAATTACGTGGATTTAACGAACGATTAAACGTAATCCGGGTTCAAGAAGTCTGCTTTGGATGATTTTGAGGTGATTTAATGTAAAAAAGTAAGTGTTACATCCTTGTGGTAATATAAAAAGTTGTACTTTTGCACGCCGATTATTATCAGACAGGCCTTCAAAGCCTGGTTTTCCGGCGGTTAATAGTTGTGTCCATTTTATTGGCCGGGGCACAATGGTTAGACAAGCCGACGGAATTTTGATAAACATTAGTAGTTATACAAATTAAATTTTTCTCAAGTGGACACTTTAAGTTACAAGACCATTTCTGCAAATCGAGAAACCGCGAACAAAGAATGGGTTGTTGTTGACGCAACAGACCAAGTCTTGGGTCGCCTTTGCTCCAAAGTTGCCAAATTGCTGCGTGGTAAGTATAAGCCCAACTTTACTCCTCACGTGGATTGCGGCGACAACGTAATTATTATCAATGCCGATAAGATCCAGCTTACGGGCAACAAATGGACTGATCGCATTTACTACACTTATACCGGCTATCCCGGTGGTCAGCGTGAACACACTCCTGCCAGCATTATGGCTAAGCCCAACGGTGCAGACAAATTGTTCCGCCGCGTAGTAAAAGGCATGCTTCCTAAAAACCGTCTGGGTGCAAAATTGCTCAGCAACCTTTATATCTATGAAGGAGCAGAACACAAGCACGAAGCACAGTCGCCCAAGGTCATTGATATTAACCTCTATAAATAAGTTACGCAGATATGGAAATGATTAATGCTTTAGGTCGCCGTAAGAGCGCCGTTGCCCGTATCTATGTTACCGAAGGTACCGGTAAAATCACCATTAACAAGAGAGATCTCGTTGAATATTTCCCTTCACCCATTCTGCAATATGTCGTAAAGCAGCCCCTCACCCTTCTCGATGTGGCTGAAAAATATGACATAAAGGTGAACCTTTTCGGAGGTGGCTACACGGGACAAAGCCAGGCTCTGCGCCTCGCTATCGCCCGCGCACTTGTCAAAATCAATGCTGATGACAAGAAGGCTCTCCGCAAAGAAGGCTTTATGACTCGCGACCCGCGTGCTGTTGAACGTAAAAAGCCCGGTCAGCCCAAGGCACGTCGTCGCTTCCAGTTCAGCAAACGTTAATATTCGGCATTTGCTGCTGGATTTACGTTTAGTATCTAAACCTTTAGGACTTCTTCCCTATTCATATCAATTTAGGAAGAACTACCCAAAGGCTGGTTGAACAAACAACAACTGAAAAAGAAAGTAAACGAACAAACAAACATTCTGAAAAATGTCTAGAACAACTTTTGACACCCTTTTGGAGGCCGGTTGCCACTTCGGCCATCTCAAACGCAAATGGAACCCCGCCATGGCTCCCTATATCTTTATGGAGCGCAACGGTATCCATATCATTGACCTTCATAAGACTGTCGCCAAAATTGACGAAGCCGCTGAAGCTCTCAAGGCTATCGCCAAACAAGGAAAACGTGTCCTCTTTGTAGCTACTAAAAAACAAGCAAAGCAAGTTGTTGCCGACAAAGCAACTTCTGTAAACATGCCTTTCGTAACAGAACGTTGGCCGGGCGGTATGCTCACCAACTTCCCCACTATCCGTAAGGCTGTGAAAAAAATGGCCAATATCGACAAACTGATGAATGACGGCACTTATTCCAACCTGTCAAAGCGTGAAATCCTCCAGATTTCTCGCCAACGCGCCAAGTTGGAAAAGAACCTCGGTTCTATTGCTGACCTTACTCGTCTGCCTGCTGCTCTTTTCGTGGTTGACGTTTGCAAAGAACACATTGCAGTGAAGGAAGCACAGCGCCTAGGTATTCCCGTATTCGCTATGGTCGACACCAATTCTAACCCTAGTGAGGTAGATTACGTTATCCCCGCCAATGATGACTCTAATAAGAGCATTGAGGTTGTGCTCGACGCTCTCTGCGGTGCCATCGCCGAAGGTATCGAAGAACGTAAAGCAGAAAAAGTTGACACTGAAGCTGCAGGTGAAGGCGAAACTGCCAAAGCTCCTCGTAAACGCGCCAGCAAGGCTCGTGCCGAAGAGGAAGAAGTGGCAGAACCCGCTCAAGAAGAAGCTGCAGAATAATATTATTCAGTTTCAAAACAGAAATGAAGAATATGAGGTTACTCTTAAACGCATAAACTTTATGAGTAACCTCATACTTCTTAAAAAAGGTAAGCAAGATGATGCTGAAACCAAGGAAGCAGTTCCCTATTTTTTCAGTAATATCTAACCTTATCATCTCTAATTAACTAAAGTCTAACCCAATCTTTAAACAATAATATTCCACCATGGGAGTAGGATTAGAAGATATCAAAAAACTGCGTACCCTCACGGGAGCAGGTTTGGGCGATTGCAAAAAAGCACTCGCTGAAAGCAATGGCGACATCGAAGCCGCCATCGAAATCATCCGTAAGAAAGGTCAGGCCGTTGCTGCCAAGCGTTCCGACCGCGAAACCTCTGAAGGCGCTGTGCTCGTGAAGAGCGAAAATGGTTTCTCTGCAATCATCGCCCTCAAATGCGAAACGGACTTCGTGGCCAACAACGCCGACTTTGTTAAGCTCGCCCAGGACATCCTCGACCTCGCTGTTGCCAATAAGTGCAAGAGCCTCGAAGAGGTGAAGGCCCTCTCGCTTGGCGAACGCACCGTAGCTGAAGCCGTAACGGACCGTAGCGGTATCACGGGTGAGAAGATGGAGCTTGACGGCTACAACTTCATTGAAGGCGAGAATGTTTCCGTTTACGACCACATGGGCCGCCACATGCTCTGCACAATGGTTCAGACCAACAAGCCCGCAGAAGAGCAGGCTCACAACGTGGCTATGCAGGTGGCTGCCATGAACCCTGTGGCTCTCGACGAGGCCAGCGTTCCCCAGAGCGTAAAGGAAGAGGAGCTTAAAGTCGCTATCGAAAAGACCAAGGAAGAGCAGGTGAAGAAGGCTGTGGAAGCTGCCCTCAAGAAGGCAGGTTTCAACCTCTACATTGCCGAAAGCGAAGAACACATCGAAGAAGGCATCATGAAGGGAAATATCACTGCAGAACAGGCTGATCAAATCCGTGAACTCAAAAAGACCACGGCTGAGCAGAAGGCTGCTAACCTCCCCGAGGCCA